>CDZL01018197.1_pt1 | contig 131402 bp, 119 predicted proteins | sample 557581 | NCBI WGS metagenome assembly CDZL01 (sample SAMEA3182063, study PRJEB8094) | gut metagenome | biome: human; feature: gut; material: Stool; isolation source: human stools | place: Canada | collected 2013-01-29 | reverse complement strand
ATGCGGTATTAGCAGTCGTTTCCAACTGTTGTCCCCCTCTGGAAGGTAGGTTCCTCACGCGTTACTCACCAGTCCGCCACTAAGCATTCCTATCATTTGGCCGAAACCTCAGTCAAGGGTGCTCCGTTCGACTTGCATGTGTTAAGCACGCCGCCAGCGTTCGTCCTGAGCCAGGATCAAACTCTCTATAAAATGGTATCTAAACGAACCGTAGTCCGTTCAAACCTTCATAGAGCTATTTGTCATAGCTTCATTTCTCCATCCCACCGGTAATTGACTCAACCCAGTGAGACGGCTTTGTCCTTTGGCAAACTCATCTAAATGAGCTCGCCTTCTGGTGCTTCCTTTTCGTTACATTGTTTAATTTACAAGGTGCACGCCGTTCCCGGCGGTGAGATTTACTTTACCACAAAGTTCTTACTTTGTCAACACATTTTTTCAAGTTTTTTCTTGAAGCTCTGCGTTTTGGTGTTTCACTCTCACGCCCGACAGCTTAGTTAGAATACCAGAGCTTGCCAGAAAAGTCAACCCTCTTCTTCTGCTTTTGTTCATTTTTTTCTCTTGTTTTCCGGATTCACCTTCTTTTTCGTGCTTAATAAGTACTCAAACTGATGAGACTCCTTCTATCATAAGTTATACTTATTGTTAATATTGATTTAACACGCTTCTTTTGTCGATTTTATCCAGTTTAAATAAAGCTGCGAAAAAGAGACGCGGGTTTGATTCCCGCGTCTCTTCCCTCATCGCAGCAGCAGCGGCTGTATCTGTTCGCCTCGCAGAGCGGCTTCCACCGTCTCCGGGATTTTGGAGAAGTCCGCCACCAGGGAACTGGGTTTCGCCCGGGCGTTGTCCTGCCCGAAGGGAACGAAATAGTAGTTCTTCCGCACCAGCAGTTCCCCGATATTCCGGGCGCCAGCCGCCAGGCCGTCGTTGCTGGCCATGGCAATCACCACCGGCCTCCCGTTCCGCAGATGGGCCTTGGCCGCCATCGTAACCGCCGTATCCGTGATGCCCGCCGCCAGCTTGGCTATGGTATTCCCCGTAGCCGGGGCGATCACCAGAACATCCAGCAGCCCCTTGGGACCGATGGGCTCCACAGACGGGATGTCACAAAGCACCTCATGCCCTGTCAAATCCTCCAACCGCTCCATCAGGTCATCAGAGGTCCCGAAGCGGGTATCCGTGAAGGCGGAGATCTCCGACGCGATAGGGATGACTGTCTCATACAGCTGCACCAGCTTCTCCAGCTCCGCCAGCACCTTTTCATGGGTGCAGAAGGAGCCGCACATCGCAAATCCGACCCGTTCTTTTCTCACACAGGGTCACCTCGTTCTTTTAAAATGTAGTCGACTGCGTCCCGGATAGCCACCGCCGCTGCGGCAGGCACCATCCGCCCCGGCAGGGAGCGGGCCCATACGTGGGGCAGTCCCAGCTCCTCTGCAGCAGCTAGGTCGATGCCCTGGACGGAGGCCAGCTCCACACACAGGCAGCCCTTCGGCAGCTGCGCCAGCAGCAGGTGGCCCAGGACGGGCGAGGGGACCGTGTTGAACACGGCGCCGAAGTCACACAGCGCACCATCGAGGCGTCCGGTCTCCAGCGCCTGCCAGCCATAGGCACGGATCCAAGCCAGGTCCGACGGTTTTCTGGCAGTGACTGTAACATGGGCGCCCAGCCCATGAAGCCGATAGGCCAGCAGCTTTCCGATCCGCCCGAAGCCCAGCACCAAACACTCCATCCCCAGGAGCGTCCGGTCCAGATGCTCCATAGCGATCTGGAGGGCCGACTCCGCCGTGGCCGCCGCGTTGGCAACGGTCAGCTCTTCCCGCTGGAAGTAGTCCACCAGCGTCAGCCCGCAGTTCTCAGCCTCTATCTGCTGGGCGGGACGAACCTGCCCTGCCAGCAACAGCTGGCCGGGACTGAAACGGCGGAACAGCGCACTGGTGGGCAGATCCTCCGTCTCACTGTTTAGTATCCCGTCCTCCCGGCAGAGCGGCAGCGGAAGGATCACCACGTCCGCGGCCGCTGCCTGCGCAGGCAGATCCGGGCATCCGGCCACTCCGCTGGTCCAGACCGTGCGCCCTTCCTCCGCCAGCAGCCGTGCAAGCTCTGCCTGCCGCCGATCTCCGCCGATCACGCCAAAGGTCTTGTTCATCCGGCATTCCCCCTCAAGCCATGGTATGCACGGCGGGGGCGGCGGTGATTGCCTTTCCTGTTTGGATGTGATACGATACATGTGGTCAAACTCTCCCGAAAGGAGTTCTCACCATGAAATTTCCCTATCTGCTCTTTGACGCGGATGACACCCTGTTCGACTTTCCAAAAGCCGCGGCCCGTGCCTTTTCTGCCATGTGCCGGAGCAACGGCGTTCCGGATACGCTGGATACCCGCGCCCTCTACCACCGGATCAACCAGGAGCTGTGGGCAGCCTTTGACCGGGGAGAGGTCTCCAAGGACTATGTGACGTTGGAGCGTTTTGTGCGCTTTTTTCAGGCGTTGAAGCTGCCGCGGGACCCAGACAAGTGCAACCGGGATTACCTCACTGCCCTGGGTGCCGGGGTCTATCCCCTGCCTCACGCGGAGGCGGTCTGCCGGGAACTGGTCCGCCGGGGGCACAAGCTGTACATTGTCACCAACGCTGTGGCCTCCGTCCAGCGCAGCCGCCTGCAGGGCAGTGTGTTCGCAGCTCTCATCACGGACGCCTTTATTTCCGAGGACGCCGGAGCCTCCAAGCCGGACCCGGCTTATTATGCCTATGTCCGCTCCCGCATACCCGGCCTGACGCCGGAGAACGGTCTCGTGATCGGAGACTCCCTCTCCACAGACATCCAGGGCGCCAACAATGCCGGACTTCCCTGCTGCTGGTACAATCCTGCTGGAAAGGCCCGGCCAGAGGACCTGCGGATCGACTATGAGATCCGGGACCTGCGGGAGCTGCTGGATATTGTCTGAGAGTACGCTTTCCTGTTTGAATCTGAAAAATCCCGGTGAGTGCCCTCCAAGATGCCTCACCGGGATCATTTCATCTTCAAAACTGAGAGTCGCGATCAGAAACAATAAGAGACCGGATCCCTCCGGTCTCTTACCCTTTCTCTCTGCGCAGGAACGCGCATGGCCGGGTGCCCCCCTCACAGCCACGCCGTCTCCAGCAGTTCATCCTTCTTGGCCCGGGTCATCAGCTCCGCTACCACGCCCCGGATCTGCTTGCCCTGATAGAGGACTTCGTAGGCACAGCGGCTGATGGGCATTTCCACGCCTACCCGCTCACTGAGCTGGTGAATGCTCTCCGCGGCGAAGTATCCCTCCACCACGGCGCCTACTTCCTCCATGGCCTCCCGGGGCGTTTTGCCTTGGCCAATGAGGATGCCCGCCCGGCGATTCCGGGAGTGCATGGAGGTGCAGGTCACGATCAGATCCCCCATACCGGCCAAGCCGCCGAAGGTCTGCCGGGAGCCCCCCAGCTTCTCCCCCAAGCGGGTAATCTCCGCCATAGCCCGGGTCATCAGCAGGGCTTTGGTATTGTCCTGATAGCCCAGACCGTCGCACACACCGCAGCTGAGGGCAATGACGTTCTTCAGCGCCGCCGCCAGCTCCACGCCCACGACGTCGCCGCTGGTGTACACCCGGAAGTAGTCGTTCATGAAGGCGTCCTGCACAAAACGCGCCGCATCCACATCCAAGCAGGCGGCCACGCAGCCGGTAGGCAGGCGGATCCCCACCTCCTCTGCATGGGAAGGGCCAGAAAGAACTGCTACTTTACAGATATTCTCCGTCTCCTCCTGGATCACTTGGCTGAGACGCAGATTTGTGTCCCGCTCAATCCCCTTGGAAACGGACACCACCACAGTCTTCTCCGTGAGATACGGGGCCATTTTTTTTGCTGTCTCCCGCACGGCGAAGGAGGGCGGTGCGCTGACCACCAGGTCGGCGCCCTTCAAGCAGTCCAAATCCCCGGTGATGTGGAGGGATTCCGGCAGATGGACGCCCTGCAAAAGCGGGTTCTCCCGGGTCCGGGCCATCTCCGCCGCCTTGGCGGGGCTGTGGGACCAGAGATAGGTCTCGTGTCCGTTGTCGCACAGGATCTGGCTGAGGGCCGTGCCCCAGCCGCCGGAGCCCAATACAACTGTTTTCATCTGTATTCCTCCCCCTCAAATTAGGAATCCGGAGTTAGAAATCGAGCTGTTCCGCCTATGGCGAAACAATTCCATTTTGTCCGGCTCTGCCGGACCGCACCATGCCGCATTCCTAATTTTTTTTGCGGTGTACGCTGAATTTATTCTCGTTGCCATGGATAAGGCGGACGATGTTGCTCCGGTGCTTCCACAAAATCAAGGCTCCCAGGAGAAACGCCAGGAGCACGATGACCGGATCCGGATAGAAATACCAAGTGGCAAAAGGGAAGCTGGCCCCAGCCCAGACAGATCCCAGAGATACATACTTCGTCAGCAGGAATAAGAGCAGAAATCCCACCCAGACCACCAGGCCGATCCGCCAGTCGATCATCCAGACGATGGTGCCGCCGGAGAGGATGCCCTTGCCGCCCTTAAAGTGGAACATGCAGGGAAACATGTGACCCAGCAGACAGAACAGGGCAGCCCAGTATTTGAACAAGACCACATAATAGACCGTCATCTCCGTACTCAGCGGCATATCCGGCATCATCCTGGGATCAAACCCGCCGCCGATGTGAGCCGCGATCAGAACCGCTATTACGGCTTTGAGGACATCACATAAGATTACCACAAAAGTCAGCGGTCCACCAAAGGTACGGTAAAAATTGGTTAATCCTGCATTGCCGCTGCCATGCCTGCGAACATCGTCTCGCAGGATGTATTTAGAAATAATGACCGCCCCATTGAAACAGCCGCAGAAGTAGGCGATCGCAGCCACCAGCCACAGTTCCATCCGGGAAATGAGAAACCATACCACTGCGCCCATTCTCACCCCTCCTTCTCGCCCCGCTGGCGGATGGAGAGGGTGATAGGCGTGCCCTCCAGGCCAAAGGTGTTCCGCAGGCAGTTCTCCAGATACCGCTGGTAGGAGAAGTGGAACAGGCGGCTGTCGTTGCAGAACACCACAAAGTGGGGTGGCCGGATGCCCACCTGGGTCATGTAGTAGATCTTCAACCGGCGGCCCTTGTCGGAGGGGGGCTGAACCCGTGTCTGGGCATCCGCCAGGACGCTGTTCAGCATACCGGTGGTGATCCGGGTGCTGGCCTGGTTGGAGACATAGTCGATCAGCTCGAACAGCCGGTCCACCCGCTGGCCGGTCTTGGCTGAGATGAACAGGATGGGGGCATAGGTCATGAAGGCCAGGCCGTTGCGGACCTCTTCCCGCATCTTGTCCATGGTCTTGCCGTCCTTTTCGATCAGATCCCACTTGTTGACCACGATGATGCTGGCCTTCCCGGCTTCGTGGGCCAAGCCCGCCACCTTGGTGTCCTGCTCGGTGACGCCTTCGGTGGCGTCGATCAGGATCAGGCACACGTCGCTGCGCTCAATGGCCAGGGTGGCCCGGAGAACGGAGTACTTCTCGATGTCCTCCTCCACCTTGGACTTGCGGCGGATGCCGGCGGTGTCAATGAAGACGAACCTGCCCTGATCGTTTTCAAAGTAGGAGTCGATGGCGTCTCGGGTGGTGCCGGCCACGTTGGAGACGATGACCCGCTCCTCCCCCAGGATCTTGTTCACCAGGGAGGACTTGCCGGCGTTGGGCTTGCCGATAACAGCCACCTTGATGGCGTCGTCCTCCTCCTCTTCGTCCTCCTCTGGGGGGAAGTACTGGAGACAGGCGTCCAGCAGGTCGCCGGTGCCGTGGCCATGGACAGCCGAGACAGCGATGGGATCCCCCAGTCCCAGGTTGTAGAACTCATAAAAGTCCGGGTCCGGGACACCAGTGGAGTCCATTTTGTTCACTGCCAGCACGATGGGCTTGCCGCTGCGCAGCAGCATGTTGGCCACCTCCTGGTCAGAGGCGGTGAGGCCCGTGCGGACATCCGTCAGAAAGATGATGACAGTGGCGTTCTCGATGGCGATCTGGGCCTGATCCCGCATGAAGGACAGGATCTGGTCGTCGGTCCGGGGCTCGATACCGCCGGTGTCGATAAGGGTGAAGGACCGGCCGTTCCAGTCCGTCTCCCCATAGATGCGGTCCCGGGTGACGCCCGGGGTGTCCTCCACAATGGAGAGGCGCTTTCCAATGAGTTTGTTGAACAGCATGGACTTGCCCACATTGGGCCGGCCCACGATGGCGACGATGGGTTTCACCGGCGCTCACTTCCCTTCTTTATCAAGCAGACATACATGGTCATATTATACCCAGTGACCGGCGAAATGGCAAGACGTCCTCCGATTTTTACACAGTATGGACGCAGAAAAAGGAGGGAAGATGTTGCTCTTCCCTCCCGATCCACAGGGCACGTCTTATTTCGCCACCACGGACTTGACAACCTTGACCTCGCGGCCGTTGTAAGTACCGCACTCCTGGCACATTCTGTGAGGCAGGTGCAGCGCACCGCATTTCGGGCATTTGACGAGGCCGGGAGCCGCCAGCTTCCAGTGGGAGCTGCGGCGCTTGTCGCGTCTAGCTTTGGATACTTTTCCCTTAGGTACTGCCATTGTGACACCTCCTTGATCTTTCAAAGGCAACGGAGTCGCCCCCGGCCTTATTCATTCGTTCTCTCTGTTCTCTAAAAGCTTTGCCAGGACCGCCAGACGGGGATCCGTCTCCTTCCCGCAGGAGCAGGGGCCGAGGTTCAGGTCGGCACCGCACCGGGGGCACAGTCCTTTGCAATCTTCCGAACACAATGTCTTGGTGTCCATTCCAAGGATGAACGCCGTGCGGGCCAGATCGCCCACATCCACTTCCCCATCCTCCAGCAGGACGATCTCGTCGTTGTCCTCGTTCTGGAGCTCTTCCGCCAATAGGCAGCGAAAGGGAACGGTCTTGTCCTGAAGAAACGCCTTGCCGCACCGGTCGCAGACCGCGTCCAGCGTGGTCCGGGCCGTCAGCTCCAGCTCCAGGAGATCCGCGGTGTTGCTCACCGCGCCCTCCACCTCCACAGGGCGGCTGATGGGATGCCGTCCGGCAAATTCCACGTCGGACAAGTCCAGAGAAAACTGGAACGTCAGGCGCTTGCCAGGGGCATGCAGTATGGGTCTTACATCAAAACGCATAAGCTACCTCGTAATGACACGAATAGTATTATAAGGGATGTGTGCCCGGTTGTCAAACAATTTTTTCATGTTTTTGCCGTTTCCGGGCAAATTTTTTCGTTTCCGGGCAGGCGCTCTGTTCAGCTCTCCTCTTCCCGACGCTTCTGCCAGCCGGTGATGTCGATGCCCAGGATCACATTGCGGAAGCCCTCCTGCAGCCGGGCATAGGTGGTGATGTTGTAGATGTCCTTGGGCCGGCGGGTGTTCCAGCCGTCCCGCAGCCGCTCCGCCAGCTCTTGGCACAGGGGCTCCTCCAGTCCCAGCAGCATGGGGGAAAGATACGTCACCAGCATCTGCTTTTCCCGGGCCTGGACCATGGTCCGGTTCCAGGGGCGCTGGCGTTTCCACCCTGCCTCCAGCAGGTCCAGCAGCTGCTCCGCCAGTACCCGGCGGCCGTCAGGGTCCTCCGCCGTCTCCCGGACGGCCTCCATGTACAGTGGTCCGAATCGCTCCGTGTAGGTCCGGAAGGCGCTGGTGTACTCCCGGCGGGTGAACCGCTCGTTGTAATAGCGCGCCTCCTGCACGGCGGCGCAGAGCTCTTCCAGCTTCATTCCTCGTCCCGTCCCTTCTGGTCCGCTTCGGGTCCGACCTGTTCTGCAGGTGTCGCCGGACGCTTCTGCTCCGGCAGGGCGTCGTCCTGGCTCCAGCTATCCGGGTCGTCCTTGTGAGCCTTGGCGTACTGGTACGCCTTCCACTCCCGCCAAAGCACCATCGCCCCTGCCGCGGCGAACACTGCGCCCGCCGCCGCGTTCAGAGCCACGGTTTCGGCGGTCCCGTCCCAGATGCCCTTCATCAGCTGGTAGGCCAGATACAGCAGGTAGCCCCCTGCCAAGACCCGGAAATAGTTCACCCAGCCCCGCTGTTTGTTTCCGTCATGCTGCGCCATACGTCCAGTTTCTCCTAACCGATTCAAAAAATTCTCTCCCCGCTTTACAAGCGCCCGGCAAACAGGTATGATGGTAGCATCAAATACTTGCCCATCGGAGGATGCCATGCGGGAACTCACCATTGGAAAAAACGACGCCGGACAGCGGCTGGACCGCTTTGTGGCCAAAAGCCTGCCCCTGCTGCCCCCCACCCTGCTGCAGAAATACATCCGCCTCAAGCGGATCAAAGTCAACGGCAGGGGTGCCAAGCGGGACACACGGCTGGAGTCCGGCGATATTTTACAATTATATATCAACGACGAGTTCTTTGACAAGCCCTCTGAGGAAAACATCTTTCTCACCGTGTTCCGTCCCCAGCTGGACATCGTGTACGAAGACGAGAATCTGCTGCTGGTGAACAAGCGGCCGGGGCTGGTGGTCCACGCCGATGAGACGGAGAAGGTCAACACCCTCATCAACCACATTCAGGCCTACCTGTACCAGAAAAAAGAGTGGAATCCCAAATGGGAGAACGCCTTTGCGCCCGCCCTGTGCAACCGGATCGACCGGAACACCGGCGGCATTGTCATTGCCGCCAAGAACGCGGAGACCCTGCGGATCATAAATGAGAAGATCAAAAACCATGAGGTGGAGAAGTCTTATCTCTGCATCACCGTAGGCCGCCCCAAGCCAGTGGAGGGGAAGATTGCGGGCTTTCTTTTAAAAGATGAGGCGAAAAAGCAGGTGGCTTTCTATCGCCGTCCCATTCCCGGCGGAAAGACTGCCGTGACCCTGTACCGGACTCTGGAGACCCGGGGCCCGCTGTCTTTGGTAGAGTGTCGGCTGCTCACCGGCCGGACCCACCAGATCCGGGTGTCCATGGCGGAGATCGGCTGTCCCCTGCTGGGGGACGGCAAGTACGGCCGGGGGGATGTGAACCGCCGCTACGGCGAGACCCGGCAGGCCCTGTATTCCTACCAGCTGGCCTTCCCTTTCCCCACGGACGCCGGGGCGCTGAATTACCTGCGGGGCAGGGTCTTCACCGTGGCGGATGTGCCCTTCCGGGACAAGTATTTTCCCGCGCCGGAAGCTCCTTAAAAAATTCCCGTAAAACCCCGGCGAAATCTTTGATTTTGCTTGACTTTTCGCCACACATCGGATATAGTTTGTTATTGCTGAATTTCGACGAGAAAGGTTCCCCCTCAACAGAGAAAAGAGGCGTTTCATTGTAATCAAAATTATTATGAAATGGGGGAGGATACATGTCCAAAGAGTTGATTCGTCTGCGGAACATCCGTATGGCGTTTGACGACGAAGTGGTTCTCAACGATTTAAACCTCTATATCAACGACAAAGAATTCCTCACACTGCTTGGACCCAGCGGCTGCGGCAAGACCACAACGCTGCGTATTATTGGCGGCTTCACGACCCCTGTGTCGGGAGACGTCCTGTTCGACGGTGTGAGGATTAATGACGTTCCGCCCTATCGGCGGCAGATCAACACGGTGTTCCAGAAATACGCCCTGTTTCCCCACATGAATGTGTTTGAGAACGTGGCCTTCGGCCTGCGGATGCAGAAGCGGCCGGACCCGAAGGATCCCTCCGGCAAGCGCCGGGTAAAGATCCCGGAGACGGAGATCCGTCAGCGTGTGCTGGAAATGCTGGAGGTTGTCAGCCTGAAGGGCTTTGAAAACCGCAAGCCGGACGCCCTGTCCGGCGGCCAGCAGCAGCGGGTGGCCATCGCCCGGGCCCTGGTAAACCGGCCCAAGGTGCTGCTGCTGGACGAGCCCCTGGGCGCTCTGGATCTAAAGCTCCGCAAGGACATGCAGCTGGAGCTGAAGAAAATCCAGCAGCAGGTGGGCATCACCTTCATCTACGTCACCCACGACCAGGAGGAGGCCCTGACCATGTCCGACACCATCGTAGTGATGGACAAGGGCTGCATCCAGCAGATCGGCACGCCGGAGGATATCTATAACGAGCCCAAGAACGCCTTTGTGGCGGACTTCATCGGTGAGTCCAACATCATTGACGGCGTCATGGTCCGGGACAAGCTGGTGAAGATGTACGGCCGGGAGTTTCCCTGCCTGGACGGCGGCTTTGCTGAGAACGAGCCGGTGGACGTGGTCATCCGGCCCGAGGACATCGACATCGTCCCCATGGAGCAGGGACAACTGGTGGGGACTGTCACCTCTGTCACCTTCAAGGGGATGCAGTACGACATCATCGTGGATTTCCGGGGCTTCAAATGGCTTATCCAAACCACAGACCATTCCCCCGTGGGCGCCCGGATCGGCATCAAGATCGATCCCGACGGCATCCACATTATGAAAAAGAGTCCGTATTCCGGGATGTTCGGCGATTACTCCTCCTTCTCGGAAGAATATGAGGAGATGAGCGACGCCAACTGGGAGGCGGATGAGGAGGAGAGCGAGGATGAAAAATAAGCTCTCATTGTTCGCCGTTCCCTATGTGGGATGGATGTCCATCTTCGTGGTGGCGCCCATCATCATTATGGTGGTCTATGCCTTCAGCACCGCCGCCGGGGACTTCACGCTGGAGAACTTCGCCCGCATGGGTACCTATACAGCAGTGTTCACCCGCTCGTTTAAGCTGGCCATCATCGCCACACTGATCGCTCTGCTGATCGGATACCCGGTATCCTATATGCTCTCCAAGGAGGGGCCGCAGGTGCAGCGCATCGCTATGGTGCTCATCATGCTGCCCATGTGGATGAATTTTCTGCTGCGGACCTATTCCTGGATGTCCATTCTGGAGAACAACGGACTTTTGAACCAGCTGTTTCAGCAGATCGGCCTGATCGACCTTTACAACCAGATCGCTATGCACTTTGCATCTGATCCCGCCGCGTATGTCCCCATCGATCACTTCCAGATGATCGGTACCCAGGGCGCCGTAGTGCTGGGTATGGTGTACAACTACCTGCCCTTCATGATCCTGCCCATCTACTCCGTGCTGGTAAAGCTGGACCATTCCCTCATTGAAGCGGCCCGGGACCTAGGCGCCAGCAGCGTGCAGGTGTTCCGCAAGGTCATCCTGCCCCTGTCTTTGCCGGGGGTGCTCTCCGGCATCACCATGGTGTTCGTGCCCTCCGTGTCCACCTTCGCCATCTCCCGTCTGCTGGGCGGCGGCACCCAGATGATGCTGGGCGACCTGATCGAACAGCAGTTCCTGGGCGGGGCCTATAATCCCCAGCTCGGGGCGGCTATCGCGCTTGTGATGATGGCCATTGTGGTGGTGTGTATGCTGGTGATGAACCGTTTCGGCGACGGTGAGGAACAGGCGGTGATGCTGTGAAACGGAAGCATCTGCTGGGAAACCGCATCTTCATGGCGTTGGTATTCGTATTCCTGTATGCGCCGATTTTCATTCTCATCATCTTCTCCTTCAATGCCGGCAACAGCAGCGCGGTGTGGAAGGGCTTCTCCCTGCACTGGTATGCGGAGCTGTTCCAGAACCGCCTCATTATGCAGAGTGTCTATACCACGCTGCTGGTATCCGTGCTTTCCACGCTGATTGCCACTGTGGCGGGCACCTTTGCAGCCATTGGCCTGGCCAGTATGCGGCGGCGGTGGCGCACGCCCCTGATGACGGTGAACAACATTCCCGTCATGAATGCGGAGATCGTCACCGGCGTCTCCATGTGTCTGTTGTTCGTGGCCTTTTTCGGCCTGTGGAAGGCCTTTGCCGTCTGGTTCAACCAGGCGCAGGATACCTTCTGGATGGAGGAGAACATCTATCTTGGCTTCGGTACACTGCTGCTGGCCCATGTGACCTTCAACATCCCCCACGTTATCCTGACAGTGATGCCCAAGCTGCGCCAGATGGACAAAAACCTAGTGGACGCGGCCCAAGACCTGGGCTGCACCTGGATGCAGGCCTTCTGGAAGGTCATTATCCCGGAGATCAAGCCCGGCATCATCTCCGGCGCACTGATCGCCTTCACCATGAGCATCGACGATTTCATCATCAGTTACTTCACCGCCGGTTCCGGCGTGTCCACTTTGGCCATGACCATCTATTCCATGACGAAAAAGCGGGTCAGCCCGGAGATCAATGCCATTTCCACGCTGCTCTTCGGCGCTGTGCTGCTGCTGCTCATCATCATCAATGTCCGGGAATCCCGGCAGGAGCGCCTGCGGGAGCGAGCCCGCGCATGACTATCGGTCCCACGGCCTGCGGGTCTTGAGATACGCATTCAAATCAACACTGGAGGAATGATCAATTGAAAAAAATGGTAGCCTTGACTCTCGCCTTACTGATGGCGGCGAGCCTGTTCCTGTCCGGATGCTCCGTGCGCAAGGACACCTCTGACTCGGAAAATTCCGGCAGCAGTAACGGCAGCGGCAGCGGGGACCGTGTGGTCAACGTGTGCAGCTGGGGTGAATATATCGACGAGTCCCTGATCGACCAATTTGAAGAAGAGACCGGCATCAAAGTCAACTACCAGACCGCAGAGAGCAACGAGGTCCTCTATTCCCAGCTGAGCATGGGCGGCGTGGACTATGACGTCATCGTCCCCTCCGACTACATGATCTCCCAGCTGATCGAAGAGGATATGCTGGCCGAGCTCAATTATGATAACATCCCCAATTTTGAGAAGATCGACGACCGCTTCAAGAATCTGTCCTACGATCCGGAGAACAAGTACACCGTGCCCTACACCTGGGGCACTCTGGGCATCATCTCCAACACCGCCAAGGTGCAGGAGCCCATTACCAGCTGGAGCGCCATGTTCGATCCCCAGTACGCCGGGAACGTGCTGCTTATCAACAACTCCCGGGATGCTCTGGGCATCGCCCTGTTGTACCTGGGGTACTCTGTGAATACCACTGACGAAGCGGAGATTCAGGAGGCTTACCAGCTCATCGCCGACGCCGTAAAGAACGGGGTGTATCAGGGAAAGGTCATGGACGAGGTGTTTCAGAAGATGGAGGGCGGCAACGCCGCCATTGCCACCTACTATGCCGGTGACTATCTGAGCATGCTGGAAAACAACGAAGATCTCGCCTATGTAGTGCCCGAGGAGGGCAGCAACTGGTTCGTGGACGCCATGTGCGTTCTCAAAACCTCCCAGCACAAGGAGGAGGCGGAGGCCTGGATCAACTTTATGGCCTCCACTGAGGCAAACCTGCGGAATATGGACTATATCTGGTACGCCTCTCCCAACGCTGAGGCGCTGGAGACCTATCCTGCCTACTATGAGGAGACCTACGGAGAGCCCCTGGATCCCGCTCTCTATGAGATCATGGCCCCCTCCCAGGAGGTGCTGGACCGGTGTGAGGCCTACTTGGTCCTCCCTGCTGAGACGCGCACCCTCTATAACGACCTCTGGACGCAACTCGGTATCTGAGCTGTAAAATGCGGCACCGGAACACTACCCGGTGCCGCTTCTTTTTCCCTTGCGCATTCCACTGCTTTCCTGTACACTGGAAAGGCGGAAGATATTTTACCAAGGAGGAATCCTCTCATGATTTTGATTGGAACAAAATGCCGCCTGGAGCAAACTGTTACGGACGCCCTTACCGCCGCTAACGTGGGTTCCGGTGCCCTGCCGGTGTTCGGCACGCCCTATATGTCCGCCCTGATGGAAAATGCCGCCATGACCTGTCTGCAGAGCTTTCTGGAGGAGGGCCAGGGCAGTGTGGGCACCCATCTGGACATCTCCCACGACGCTCCCACTCCCATCGGCATGAAGGTGTGGGCGGAGGCAGAGATCACCGCCGTTTCGGAAAACGGCAAAATGGTGGACTTCGCTGTGAAAGCCTGGGATGAGAGCGGCCCCATCGGCAGCGGCACCCACACCCGGGCCATCGTCAAGAACGAAAAATTTCTGGCAAAATGCAATGCCAAGCTGGAGAAGAAGTAATTCTTTCCACATGGACAAAACAAGGGAGGACCCGGAATGGGTCCTCCCTTTTCTTCTGCTATCGCGGTGCCGTGGGGAAATCGCTCCCACGGGGATCAAAACAGCGTCAGCTGGCTGGTCTCCGCCATCCCGGCGAAGGCTCCCAGCGCCTTCAGCTGCTCAATATGGGTCTTGGACAGCTTGTTGCAGCACATGGCGAACTCCTCAACGGAGACGAACTCCTTCCCATTCCGCTTCTCCACTGTGTCGATGGCCGCCGCCTCTCCCAGGCCGTGGACCGTTGTGAAGGGCGGCAGCAGACCGTTCTCCGTCACTTTGAACTTGGTGGCATCGGACTCATAAATGTTGATCGTGTCGAAGTGGAAGCCCCGCAGGTAGAACTCATAGCACACCTCCAGGGTGGTCAGCAGGTTCTGCTCCACCGCCGTGGCGTCCTTGTTGTTCTCGATCTCCCGGATCTTCCGCTTCACCGCATCCTTTCCGGCACAGCAGTACTCCGCATCAAAGGCCTTGGCCCGGACGGAGAAAAAGGTTGCATAGAATGCCAGGGGCTCATGGACCTTGAACCAGGCGATGCGGAAGGCCATCATCACGTAGGCCACCGCGTGGGCCTTGGGGAACAGGTAGCCGATCTTGGCCAGGGAGTCGATGTACCACTCCGGCACGTCGTGGTCCCGCATGGCCTCCACCCAGCCCTCGTCAAAGCCGCCCTTCTTCACCTTGCCCTTGCGGACCTTCTCCATGATCTTGAAGCTCATCTTGGGGTCCAGGCCCTTGGAGATCAGGTACAGCATGATATCGTCCCGGCAGCCCACCGTCTCCAGAACGGAGGCGGTGCCGCTGACGATCAGCTCCCGGGCGTTGCCCAGCCACACGTCTGTCCCGTGGGAGAAGCCGGAGAGCCGTACCAACGTGTTGAAGTCCTTGGGCTGGGTATCCACCAGCATCTGCCGGGTGAATCGGGTGTTGAACTCCGGGATCGCCACGGCGCCGGTGGGGCCCAGAATCTCGTCGTTCTCGTATCCCAGCACTTTGCTGGAGGTGAAGATGGACATGGTGTCCGGGTCATCCAGGGGAATCTGGCGGGCGTTGACACCGGTCAGATCCTCCATCATGCGGACCATGGTGGGGTCATCGTGTCCCAGCATGTCCAGCTTCAGGAGGTTTGCCTCCATAGAGTGGTATTCAAAATGAGTGGTGATGGTGTCGGAGTCGTCGGCGTCCGCCGGGTGCTGGACCGGGCAGAAGTCCTCCATGTCCATATCGTCGGGAACGACCACCAGGCCGCCGGGGTGCTGACCGGTGGTCCGGCGGGTGCCCACGCAGCCCAGGGTCAGGCGATTCTCCTCTGCCCGGCCCACAGTCATGCCGTTCTCCTCCAGGTATTTTTTCACGAAGCCGTAAGCGGTCTTCTCCGCCAGTGTACCGATGGTACCGGCCCGGAACACCTGGGTCTCTCCGAACATCTCGATGGCGTGGCGGTGGGCCCGGGCCTGATACTCACCGGAGAAGTTCAGGTCGATATCCGGCACCTTGCCGCCGCCGAAGCCCAGGAAGGTTTCAAAGGGGATGTCGAAGCCGTCTTTGATGTATTCTGTGCCGCACACCGGGCAGATCTTGTCCGGCATGTCCGCGCCGCAGCCGTAGGAGCCGTCCTGAATGAACTCCGCATGCTTGCAATTCGGGCAGCGGTAGTGGGGCGGAAGGCTGTTCACCTCTGTGATCCCGGACATATAGGCCACCAGGGACGAGCCTACGGAGCCTCGGGAGCCCACCAGGTAGCCGTTTTCCAGGGACCGCTGCACCAGCTTCTGGGCGGACATGTACACCACGTCGTACTTGCCCAGAATGCCGCCCAGCTCCACGTTCAGCCGGTCCACAATCAGCTTGGGCGGGTCCTCGCCGTACAGCTCATGGACCTTGTTCCACACCAGGGAATTCAGCTCCTCCTCGGAGTTCTCCAGCCGGGGCGGGAACAGCTCCTCCGGCAGCAAGGGGAAAGTCTCCACCTGGTCGGCGATGGCCTGGGTATTGGTCACCACCACCTCATAGGCCTTCTCCTTCCCCAGGTAAGCGAACTCCTCCAGCATCTCATCGGTGGTCTTGAAGTAGATGGGCAGCGGGGCGTTGGCGTCCGGGAACTTCTTGGAGGCCAGCAGGATGTGGCGGTACACCTCGTCCTCCGGCTCCCGGAAGTGGACGTCGCCGGTGGCGCAGACAGGCTTGCCCAACTCCTCTCCCAGCCGGACGATGGTGCGGTTGAACTCCCGCAGCTCCTCCTCCGACTGGACGTCGCCGTTTCGCAACATGAAGGCGTTGTTGCACAGGGGCTGGATCTCCAGATAGTCGTAGAAAGAGGCGATGCGTTTCAGCTCTTCCCAGTCCTTGTGGTCCGCCACGGCCCGGAACAGCTCGCCCGCCTCACAGGCGGAACCCACAATGATGCCCTCCCGGTGCTCCAGCAGCAGACTCTTGGGGATGGTGGGCACCCGCTTGAAATACTTCAGATTGGAGGCGGAGATCATCTGGTACAGGTTTTTCAGCCCCACCTTGTTCCGGGCGATCAGAATGATGTGCTTGGGGAAGCGGTTGGTCTTGCTGCCCAGGGGCCGCAGCTTCTCCATCTCGCGGTTTACCGCCTGGAGGGTGTGGATGCCCCGCTCGTGGAGCATCTTCCAGAAGGGGATCAGCATATAGCCCACGGTGGCGGCGTCGTCGCTGGCCCGGTGGTGGTTGAAGTTGGGCAGCTCCAGCCGGTCCGCCACGATGTCCAGCTTGTACTTTCCCAGATCCGGCAGCAGGTTCTGTGCCAGAATCAGGGAGTCCACATAGGTGGGCTGGAAGTCCAGCCCCACCTTCCGGCAGCCCGCCCGGATGAAGCCGATGTCAAACTCTGCGTTGTGGGCCGCCAGGGGGCGGCCGTCCACGAACTTCAAAAATTCCGCCAGGGCCTCCTTCAGTTGAGGGGCGTCCTTCAGCATGTCATCGGTGATGCCGGTGAGGCCGATGATCTCCGGCGTCAGCCGCCGGTTGGGGTTGACGAAGGTCTGGAACCGATCCGTAATCTCACCGTTTTTCAGCACCACGGCGCCGATCTCCGTAATGGCCTCCCGGTCCACCTTGAGGCCCGTGGTCTCGATGTCGAAGCACACGAACTCCCCGTCCAGGGAGCAGTCCTGAGGGCCGTGGACCACCACCCGGTCATCGATGTTGTTGACAAAGTAGCCCTCCACGCCATAGAGGATCTTGATCTTGTCCCCAGCGGCGTGCCAAGCGTCCGGGAAGGACTGGGCCACGCCGTGGTCCGTGATGGCGATGGCGGGATGTCCCCACCGGATAGCCTGTTGGACCACCTCTTTCGTGTCCGTCAGGGCATCCATATTGCTCATCTTCGTGTGGAGGTGCAGCTCCACACGCTTCTCCGGGGCGGTATCCTGCCGCTCAGTGTGCTCCGCCAGCTGGATGTGGTAGGGGTTCAGCTGGATGTCCTTCCCGTCCCAGGTGGGCTCCATCTTGCCCTGGACGCACAGCCACATGCCGGGCTTGATGGCGCTCTCCAGTCCCTGAGCCTCCTTCTCCGTCAGGTTCTTCTGAACGGTGACGGAGTTGGTATAGTCCGTCATGTCGAAGCTCAGCCGCCACATACCGGGCCGCCGGGTCTCCCGGCACTCGAAGGCGAACACCTTCCCCGCCACGGTGGCATTCCCCATCTTCAGGTCCAGGATCTTCATGGGCACCGGCTGGATGCGAATGGGCTTGCCCATCAGGACCTTGCCTGCGGCCTGCTTCTCGCCCTTACTGCCGGAGGGGGCCGCCGGGACCGAAGCAGCCGGGCGGCTCCCTGCGGCTGCGGCCTGGGAAGAAGGAGCCTTGCAGGTGACTTCCGTCGTCACCTGTCGGAAGCCGTATACGCCCATCAGCAGATGCTTCAGCTCCTCCAGCTCCGCATCTCCCAGCTCCGCCCTGGTGGTGAGGCGCAGCGCCAGCGACATGCCGGCCTGGTCGATGCAAGCGCCGTTCACCACTGCGCCGGCCAAACGAAGCCGCAGCTCTCCGGAGAGCTGCAGCTCAGTAAACATTTCAAAAAAGGGTATATCTCTTGACATAGACGCCACCTTGTTAAACAGGAATCAAATGCTGAGAAATCAGAAATTAGGAATGAGGAATTCCGGCGTCCGGCAACGCCGGACGTATGAGCATTGTCCCACCAGAGGCGGAACACAACAATTCCGAATTCCTAACTTCTCATTCCTCATGGGAGTTTTTCAATTTCCTCCATCAGCTTGTCCACCAGCTGCTCCTGCGGTACTTTGTAAAGGATTTCTCCTTTGCGGAAAATCAGTCCCTCACCCTTGCCGCCAGCGATGCCGATATCTGCCGCCGCTGCCTCGCCGGGGCCGTTGACGGCACAGCCCATCACCGCTACGGTGATGTTCTTCGTGCAGTTCATGAGGCCCCGCTCCACCTCTTCCGCCATGGGGATCAGGTCGATGCGGGTGCGACCACAGGTGGGGCAGGCGATCAGATTCACGCCCTCCTTACGGAGTCCGGCGGCCTTCAGAATCTTCTTGGCAGCGAAAATCTCCTCGATCGGGTCGGCGGTCAGCGTCACCCGGATGGTATCTCCGATCCCCAGGCACAGCAGGCCCCCAATTCCCATGGCGGATTTCACAAGCCCCATGGAAGGGGTGCCCGCCTCTGTCACGCCCAGATGCAAAGGGTAGTCTGTCCGCTCGCTGAGCAGCCGGTAGGCCGCCATGGTCAGGGGCACATCGGAACACTTGACGGAGATGCAGATGTCATCAAAATCGAACTTGTTCAAAAGGGCCACGTGGCCCATGGCGCTCTCCACCAATGCCTCTGCCGTGACGCCGCCGTATTTGGCCCGCAGGTCCTTTTCCAGAGATCCGCCGTTGACCCCAATGCGGATGGGGATGGATTTTTGGCGGCAGATGTCCGCCACCGCCTTCACCTTCTCCTCCCCGCCAATGTTGCCGGGATTGATGCGGATGGCGTCGATGCCCCGCTCTGCGCACGCCAAGGCATACTTGTAGTTGAAGTGGATATCCGCGATCAGGGGGATAGAAATCTGTTCCTTGATCCGGTCCACCGCCTCTGCCGCGGCCTGATCCGGAATGGCAATGCGGATGATCTCGCATCCGGCGGCCTCCAGCGCGTGGATCTGCTCCACAGTGGCGCGGACATCGTCGGTCTTGGTATTGCACATGGATTGAATAGACACTGGGGCACCGCCGCCCACGGCCACATCCCCCACCATCAAACGCTTTGTCATGGCGCTTCCTCCCTCACCAGGGCGTAAATGCAGGAATCCAGCATCTCCCCGTTTTTGTACACGCTCCGCCGCAGAGTGCCCTCCAGGGCGAACCCCGCCTTCTCCAACACCCGGCGGGAGGCCGCATTCCTGGCAAATGCCTCAGCGTGGATGCGGACGATGTCCCAGGCTGCAAAGCCCTCCCGGCACATGGTTTCCACAGCGGCGGTCATGATCCCGCGGCCCCAGAAGGGCTCTCCCAGCCAGTAGCCCAGCTCTGCGCTCCTCCGGTATACATCGCTGCCCAGGAACAGGCCGATGCTGCCCGCAGCTTCGCCGTCCACCTCAATGGCCCGGCACATCTGACCCCGGCCCTCCTGCCGGATGCAGCTCTCCACAAACGTGGCCGCATCCTGTGGGGCATAGGGGCAGGGAAACACGTCCCGCAGGTTGGCGGCGATCTTTGCATTGTCCGCGTACCGGGCGATGGAGGCAGCATCTGCCTCCCGCCAGGGCCGCAGGGTAAAGTCCGTCATGACTCGCTCCTATCCGAACAGTTTGAACACATCATTGAATGTCACCACCAGCATGAAGCCCATCAGGGCCACAAAGCCCACGGTGTTCACCGCCATCTCATACTTCTCCGGGATCTTCTTTCGGAACAGCTTCATGGCGATCTCATCAATGATGAGGAAGAAGATCTTGCCGCCGTCCAGAGCCGGGATGGGCAGCATGTTCATCACTGCCAGGTTCACCGCCAGCATGGCGCCGAAGTAGAGGATGTTCTCCACCGCGGCGGCAATGGTCTCTGACGCGGTGCCCACCTGGGTGATAGTGGAGACGATGCCCACCGGGCCGCTGAGATCGTCCATGCCCGCCTGACCGGTCACCAGCATCTGCAGGCTCAGCCGCACGATCCGCACAAAGTCGATGGTGTTCAGCCAGCTGGTCTTCAGGATCGTCCAGAGATTGGCCTCCTCAATCTGGTCTCTTGCGATATAGACGCCGTAGCCCTGATAGGTCTCCCCCTCTGTGCCGGTGTAGGTGCCCCATGTGACGTCGTTCAGCTCCACCTTCTCGCCGTCCCGCAGGACCACCAAATCCATGGGCTGGCCCTGGTGCAGGCTCATCAGCAGGGACACGTCACTGTACAGGTACACCCGCTCCCCATTGACGGAATAAAAAATATCTCCGGCCTGGATAGTCTGGCCGTTCCGCTCCTCAAACTCCGGCGCGGTCCCGGCGGCCGCCGGGATCAGAAATCCCTGGGCACCGCTATACACCGCCAGAATGATGAGGAACCCCGCCAGGAAATTCATAAAGGAGCCGGCGGCAAAAATCACCACCTTTTTCCAGAAGCCCTGACGGCCCAGAGACCGCTCGTCGCCAGAGTCCTCATCCTCCCCCTCCATAGCGCAGAAGCCGCCGATGGGCAGCAACCGGAGGGAATACTGGGTCTCCTCCGTCTCCTTGTGCCAGATCAGAGGCCCCATGCCGATGGAAAACTCGTTGACCCGCACGCCGCAGAGCTTGGCGGCCAGGAAGTGGCCCAGCTCGTGGACGGCGATCAGTACGCCGAAAATCAGAATGGCCGCCAGGATATACACAATGGTCATGCAAAAACTCCCGTCAAAAAACTTGCTTCAAGCCCGGTCCAGCACCGCCTGCCGCGCCGCCTGGTCCGCCGCCAGAATGTCCTCCAGCGCCGGTTCCTGCTCCGCCGGCACAGCTGCCCGGGCCTCCGCCACCAGGCGGGGAATGTCGTGGAAGCCGATCCTGCCCGCCAGGAACAGGCCCACCGCCTCCTCATTGGCGCCGTTCAAAACAGCGCAGGCGGTGCCGCCCTGAGCCGCCGCCGCCTCTGCCAGCTGCAGACATGGAAATGCATCCCGGTCCGGCTGGGCGAAGGTCAGGGGCGGGCAGGACAGCAGGTCCAGCGGCTCCGCCGGACTTTCCACCCGTTCGGGGTATGTCATGGCATATCGAATGGGCAGGCGCATATCCGGTGTGCCCAGCTGGGCCAGGACCGCCCCGTCCCGGTACTCCACCAGGGAGTGGACGATGCTCTGCCGGTGGATCACCACCGACACCTGGTCCAGCGGCAGACGGTAGAGGCGCATGGCCTCGATGACCTCCAGCCCCTTGTTCATCAGCGTGGCGCAGTCTACGGTGATCTTGGGTCCCATGGTCCAGTTGGGGTGGCGGAGGGCATCCGCTTTGGTCATTTTGCCCACTTCTTCATAGGTCATGCCGTAAAAAGGCCCGCCGGAACAGGTCAGGATCAGCCGCCGGATCTCCCGGCGGTCGGCGCAGCCCTGAAGGCACTGGAAGATGGCCGAGTGCTCCGAGTCCACAGGCACGATCTCGGCGCCGTGCGTATCCGCCGCATCCATCACCAGCTGTCCGGCGCAGACCAACGTCTCCTTGTTGGCCAGGGCGATGCGCTTTCTCTCCCGGATGGCGGCCAGGGTGGGACGCAGTCCCACCATACCCACCACGGCGGTGACGACCGTATCCGCCTCCGGGCAGACAGCGGCCTCCAGCAGGGCCTCCGGGCCTCCCAAAACCTTGGTGTCCATGTCGGCCAGGCGTACCGCCAGGTCACGGGCCGCCGCCTCATCGGTGAGGACCGCCAGCCGGGGCCGGAATTTTCGGACCTGCGCCTCCAGCCGCTCCACATCCATGTGGGCGGTAAGGGCGGCCACACGCAGTCCCAGCTGCTCCGCCACGTCCAATGTCTGGCGGCCGATAGAACCGGTGGCACCTAAAATTGAAATCGTCTTGCTCATAGCATTATCCTATTCTAAACAGCTGAAAACAATCCTAAATCTTCCCAAATCACCCGTTCAGAGCAGCTGTAAGGCCAGCCACACGAAGGGCGCCACGAAGGTAACAGAGTCAAACCGGTCCAGGATGCCGCCATGGCCCGGCAGCAGGTTGCCATAATCCTTGACGCCGAACTCCCGCTTGATGACGGAGAAACTCAGGTCGCCGATCTGGCTGATGGTGCTGCCGATAATACCCAGTGCAAAGACTGCCCCCCAGGAGATCTGCGGACCAGCTGCCATCTCGATTGGCGGATAAACAGTCAGGGTGTGTGCCATGCTGTCCGCGACTAGCTTAAAAACCGTCATGCCGATGACACCACCCAGCAGACCGCCTATGGCTCCTTCCACAGTCTTTTTGGGGCTGACCTTGGGGGCCAGCTTGTGCTTGCCGCACAGCATTCCGGCAAAGAGCGCGAAGGTGTCGCTGCCAAAGGAGATGGCCAAGGGCAGAAACACCTGCAGCATCCCGATGGCGGGCATCATCCGAAGCCGCAGCAGACAGGAGAACATCAAGGGGAACGCCAGCCCGGCGAAGATAGCGCAGGTGACAGCGGCAAAGGGGATGCCCTGCTCCTCGTCATACCGGTGGATAGCCAGGGCAAAGATCGCAAAGATGAACACCGCGCCCAACAGGGCGGCGAAGGGCAGCACCGGCAGGGCAGTCAGCTCCGTGTTCTCAATGGACATTTCCCCGTACACGCACACCGGCACCGCCGCCGCGGCGATCACTGTCAGGGGGGTCAGGGGCTTGCCCCTCTCTCCCGCCGCCGCGCGCATCAGCTCCCAGGCGCCGATGGCGCACATGGCCGCCAGCAATAGCATGGTGGCCCAGGACGGGGCCCAGCCCAGGATCAGTATCAGGAGCGGCAGGCCCACTACGGCCACCATCACACGCTTGAACATAGGATCAGCCCTTTTCTCAATTTCTGTAAAGGTTTATTTCTTTACGCCGCCGAACCGGCGGTCTCTCTGTTGGTAGGCTGCAATGGCCCGGTCTAGCTCCGCTTCGTCGAAGTCCGGCCACAGGGTATCCGTGTAATAGAACTCCGAATAGGCGCACTGCCACAGCAGGAAGTTGCTCAACCGCTGCTCTCCGCTGGGCCGGATGATAAGCTCCGGGTCCGGGATTCCCGCAGAGTCCAGATAGCTGGAGAACAGGGCATCATCCAACTCCTCCGGCCGCCTCTTTCCGGCGGCGCAGTCGGTGGCAAAACGCCGGGCTGCTCGCAGAATCTCGTCTCGCCCGCCGTAATTCAGGCACACATTGGCCTGGAAATCGTCCTTGGACAGGTGCTCCGTGATCTCGTCCGTCTCCCGGGCCAGGGCCCGCAGATCCGGGGCGATAGGGGTCATGTCCCCGAAGAAGTGGAGCCGGATGTGGTCCTTCTCCATGGTGTCCACTGCCTCCAGCAGATACCGCTTCAGCAGGGCCATGATGGCAGAGACCTCCACCTCTGACCGCTTCCAGTTTTCCGTGGAAAAGGCGTACACCGTCAGGTACTTTACGCCGATGTTCTTGCAGTAGGTAGCGATGCGGCGGAACGTCTCCGCTCCTGCCTTGTGGCCAGCGGTGCGGGGCAGGCCCCGCTTCGTGGCCCAGCGGCCGTTGCCGTCCATGATGATCGCAATGTGGCGGGGCGGGACCAAGGGCTGGTCCACCGCACCGTTGATACTCTCTGGCATGATAAATTCTCTCATTTCAAAATGGATTGTTGGGGGGATCTGTCCCATTGGACGGGAAATGCAGCCATGATGATGGCTGGCCCATTCTCTCCCCCATTGTCGTCATCGCAAAGTCCGCTAAACGCAGTTTCCGCCTGCGGCAAAACTGCGCCCCTCCTCTCCCCACTGTGCAAAATACAGCGGAGCCGGTGTGAGACGGTGCCTGTGTATTTACGGGAGACCGATGAAAATCGGGGGTGCAAAACCGCATTTGACCAGCTGCTCTTTCCGCCCGTTCCGCTTTACCCGCAAGCGGTACGCCGCGTCTGTAAGGCGGCAGAACCGCCAAAAACTGCGCAGCTGCTGCGCACTGGCCGAGCGTTGTGGCAAGAAACACAGGTATTTACTGGATAGCCAGAACCGCACACCGGGATGATTAATATCTTGGTACAGCCGCCAAGCGGGAAAGCATCACTGCCACGCAGAGGGCGCTGACAGCCCAGCAGAGGCCGAAAAGGCCTATATTCACAGAGTTGGAAATGGAGGCAATACCCAGAGAGAGCCCCAGCCAGTTGGCAAACAGACTGCGAATCAAGAAGAAAAATCCCAGCAGCATGGCAACCACGTGCCCGGCAAACAGCCCCCGGAGATCCTTCCGATGCCGCAGACTCCGCCAGCCCAGGAAAAACTCTATCGCGCTGACCGCGATCACACCTCCGATGAACAGGGGAATCACTTCTGCTTCAAATGACATTTGTACCTCCTCCTTTTTGTATCGTGAGAAATGTGTCGGCTGCTTAGTTCCCCTTTTCCCACCAGCGGTCGAACTTCCAAGGAAAGTGGAAGCCGCAGGCGCGGCAGTATTGGGTCTCCTCCATAGAAAACCAGGGCAGGATGAAGCGCCCACAGTTGGGACAGCGGAGATGGCGCAGTTCAATCCCCCTAAAGGCGGTTGCCGCAGCAACTCCCATGGCCAGGAATACCAACCCCAGTCCGCCCCGGATCCCGCCCGCCAGACACAAAAGCAAAACCGCTGCAAACAGTGTTCCCCTGGCTGCCGAATACCATTTCTGTTCCAGTTTCATAGTCCCCTCTCCTTCAGTCAATAACCCCCAGATTCCACTTCCGCAGCTGCCGGTCCAACAGCAGTGAACAGAGGAGGACGCCAATACGACGACCACCCCGATGAGATCTGCACCATCCGCCACAGGACGGCAGTCGGGGAATCGCAGAAAGCCATGGTGTGCCCAAAAGCAGCCCAAATCGGCGCTTGCACTGATACACCGGCGCCTGTCAGCGCGGAGAGCCGCTGCACCGGAACGGTTCTGAAGCGTTTTTTCTCTTTTACCGGGCGCCCCCCGTGGAAGCGGCTCCGGCGGGAGCAGAATCCCCCCGGCCGCCGGGCGGCGGCCCCGAGTGACCGCAGGTCACCTCACAGACCCTGAAAGGGTGACAGCACCTTACAAAATGTGCAATGCCCCCGGCGGGCAGCCGTGCTCCCGCCGGAGGCCCCGGCGGCTTTTACACCGCCATCAGTTCCTTTTCCTTTTTGGCCAGCAGCGCATCCAGCTCCTTGCAGCTGTCGTCCGTCAGCTTCTGGAGATCCTTCTCCGCCTGCTTCAGATCGTCCTCCGTGATCTCGGAGGCTTTCTCCTTCTTCTTGAACGCCTCCATGGCGTCCCGGCGGATGTTGCGGATTGCCACCTTGCCGTTCTCCGCGTACTTGTGAATCTGCTTCACCAGTTCCTTGCGGCGCTCCTCCGTCAGCTGGGGGAAACTCAGCCGGATGCTGGCGCCGTCGTTCTGGGGGTTGATACCCAGATCGGAGTTCTGGATGGCCTTTTCAATGCTTTTCACCGCCGTCTTGTCCCAGGGGGAAATCAGCAGTGTCCGGGCGTCGGGGGAAGAGATGGCCGCAATCTGCTGGATGGGGGTGGGGCTGCCGTAGTAGTCCACCATGATCCGGTCCAGCACGGAGGCATTGGCCCGGCCCGCCCGCACGGAGGCAAAGTCCGCGGCCACGGAGTCGATGCTCTTCTTCATCTTGCCCTCATAAATCTTGTAATCTTCCTTCAGCATAAATAGGTCCTTCCTTTCACAGTTGAGTGTATGGGGAGGCGCTGTCGCGCATGCGTGCTCTCATTCCTTGACGATGGTGCCCACGTTCTCACCGCACAGGGCCCGGATGATGTTCCGCGGGTCCTTCAGGGCAAACAGCAGCACCGGAATGTGGTTGTCCATGGACAGGGACGTGGCGGTGGAGTCCATCACCGCCAGGTGCTGGGCCAGCACATCGTCATAAGTGATGACGTCGTACTTCACCGCAGTGGGGTCCTTTACCGGGTCGGCCGTGTAGACGCCGTCCACGTTCTTGGCCAGCAAAATCACGTCGGCGTCGATCTCCGCCGCCCGCAGCACCGCCGCAGTGTCCGTGGAGAAGTAGGGATTGCCGGTGCCTGCGCCGAAGATCACCACCCGGCCCTTCTCCAGGTGCCGGATGGCCCGGGAACGGATGTAGGGCTCCGCCACAGCCCGCATCTCAATGGCGGTCTGCACCCGGACGGGAATCCCCTTCTGCTCACACACGTCCGCCACAGCCAGGCAGTTCATCACCGTGGCCAGCATTCCCATGTGGTCGGCCCGGGTGCGCTCCATAGCGCCGCCGCTGTTTTTCGCACCGCGCCAGAAGTTGCCGCCGCCCACCACCAGACCTACCTGGACGCCCATGTCCAGACACTCCTTGATGACATCGCAGACCTGACCAATCACCTCAAAATCCAGGCCGGTATGCTTGTCACCGGCCAGGGCCTCGCCGCTGATCTTCAGCAGGACCCGTTTATACACAGGCTTCGCCATGATGAAAACCTCCGTCTGTTCTGCTCACAAAATATCATTGATATTTTAGCGTATTTTTCCGCTTTTGCATAGGGGGTAGACAAAGTTTTTCCAAAAAAGCAGGTCCTGCGGACAGGAAGAAGAGAGGACCGTGGTCCTCTCTTTCCGCATTATCCCCCGCAGGTCTGGACCAGCAGGCGGATCAGGTCCTCTTTCCCCATTCCCTTCTCCGCGGAAAAGGGGAGCAGAATATCCGCCTCCGTCAGCTCCAGCGTCTCCCGGACCAGTTGAAGGGCCGGCTCCACCTGGCTCTTTTTCAGCTTATCCAGCTTGTTGGCCACCACGATCTCCGGACAGCCCGTCTGGCGGAACCAGTCGTGCATCACAAGATCGTTGGCCGTTGGCTTGTGGCGGATGTCCACGATCAGCACGCCGGTGGTGATCCGGTCCGCCTCCTCCTGGAAGTAGCTCTCCATCAGCTTCGCCCACCGCTCCTTCTCCGCCTGGGAGACCTTGGCATAGCCGTACCCCGGCAGATCCACCAGATAGGCCCGGCGGTCAATGAGGAAGTAGTTCACCTGAGTGGTCTTGCCGGGGGAGGCGCCCACATAGGCAAGGTTCTTCCGTCCCACCAGCCGGTTGATGACAGAACTCTTTCCCACATTGGACCGGCCTGCAAATGCGAACTGGGGCAGACCGTCCCGGATGAAATCCTCCCGCCGTCCGGCAGAGCGGACAAACTCCGCCTTGGCAAAATTCAAAGCCATGCAAACACTCCTTTACTGCCGCACGGCGGCGTCACGGCCGCTCTCACGCCCCGCCGGGGCAAAGGCCGCCACATGGTCCGCCACCTCTTCCCGGATGGGATCCCGCTCTGGGCACAGAGCGGCGGCGAACACCTGGTCCACCGTTTCCACCGGCACGAACCGCAGGGCAGCCCGGACGGTCTGGTCGATCTCCTCCAGATCCCGGACGTTGTCCTTAGGAATCAGCACCGTGGTGATGCCGCTGCGGAGGGCGGCCATGGTCTTCTCCTTCAATCCGCCGATGGGCAGCACCCGGCCCCGCAGCGTGACTTCGCCGGTCATGGCAATGCCCGCCTTGATCTTCCGGTCCGTCAGGGCGGAGAGCATGGCAGTGGTGACGGCGATGCCGGCGGAGGGGCCGTCCTTGGGCACTGCGCCCTCTGGGAAGTGGACGTGGATGTCCTTCGTCTTGTAAAAGTCCGCCGGAATCCCCAGCACCGCCGCCCGGCTCCGCAGGCAGCTGAGAGCCGCTTGAGCAGACTCCTTCATCACGTCTCCCAGATTGCCGGTGAGCTCCAGCTTGCCGGAGCCGTCCATGACGTTGACCTCCACCTCCAGGATCTCGCCGCCCGCCTCGGTCCAGGCCAGGCCGTTCACCACGCCGATCTCCTCCCGGTCCGTGTGGAGATCAGGGGGATAGGGCTGGCAGTCCAGGAACTTGGGGAGCTCCTCCTCTGTCACGGTGATCCGCTTGACAGTGCCCTCCAGCAGGCGCATATCCGCCTTCCGGCAGATGGCAGCCAGCCGCCGCTCCAGCAGGCGCACACCGGATTCCCGGGTGTAGTCCCGGATGACGGCCCGGTACACGTCGTCGCTGATGCGGACAGCGCTCTTCTTCAGTCCGTGCTCTGCCAGCTGCTTGGGGAACAAGTGGCGCTTGGCGATCTGCAGCTTCTCCTCATCCGTGTAGCTGGAGAGCTGGATCACCTCCATCCGGTCCAGCAGGGGCCGGGGAATGGTGTCTGTGGTGTTGGCGGTGGTGATGAACATGATCTTGGACAGGTCCACCGGGATCTCCAGGAAATGGTCCCGGAAGGTGCTGTTCTGCTCGCTGTCCAACACCTCCAACAGTGCGGAGGCCGGGTCGCCCCGGTAGTCGTTGCCCAACTTGTCGATCTCGTCCAGCAGCAGAAGGGGATTCATAGACCCGCTGCGGCTGATGGCCTCGATGATCCGGCCGGGCATGGAGCCTATGTAGGTCTTCCGATGTCCCCGGATGTCCGCCTCGTCCCGAACGCCGCCCAGGCTCAGGCGGGCCAGCTTCCGGTTCAGCGCCTTGGCCACGCTGATGGCAATGGAGGTCTTGCCCACGCCGGGCGGGCCCACCAGGCAGAGGATCTGCCCCTTGACGTCCGGATTCATCTGCCGGACGGCGATGGTCTCCAGAATCCGCTCCTTCACCTTTTCCAGGCCGAAGTGGTCCTTTTCCAGCACCCTGCGGGCGGCGTCCACACTGACCCGCTCCTTTGTGGTGGTGTTCCACGGCATCTCCAGACACACGTCCAGATAGTTGCGGATCACCGCACCCTCGGCGGAGCCGAAGGGCTGCTTGGCCAGCTTGTTCACTTCCTTCAGCAGGTGCTGCTCCGTCTCCTCCGGCAGCTCCAGGGCCAGGATCTCCTGGCGGTAGGATTCAATCTCGTCCTCGTCGCCGTCATCGGTCTCCCCCAGCTCGTTCTGGAGGACCCGGATCTGGGTGCGGAGGATCTGGTCCCGCTGGGTGCGGACCAGCTGGTCCCGGACCTTGCTCTCCATTTCGTGCTCAAAGCCCAGCACGTTGTTCTCCCGCACCAGGAAACCGTTGAGCTTCCGCAGCCGGGCGAAGGGGGAGAATTCCTCCAGGATCTCCTGCTTGTCGGTGTAGCGCAGGGCGATGTTCTGGGCAATATAGTCCGCCAGGAAGCCGGGGTCCCGGCTGTCCATCACCGTGGCCACCACCTCCTCCGGCACACCGCTGGCCTGCTCGGCATACTCGCCGAACAGGGCGTAGGTCTGGCGGAGCAGGGCCTCCGTCCGGGGGCTCTTCCGCATGGCCTCAGAGGACGGCTCCTCCGGGATGGCCTCCACATTGGCCTGGAGGAAGGGCTCCGTCTGCCACAGGCGGCGCAGGTGGGCCCGCTGCCGCCCCTCCACCATCACTCGGACAGAGGACTGGCCCAGCCGCAGGATCTGCGTGATGTGGGAGACCGTGCCAATGGTGTACAGGTCCTTTTCCTCCGGCGCGTTCACCCCGATCTCCCGCTGGGTCACCAGGAAGATGTCCTGATCGGCCTCCATGGCCCGCTCCAGGGCCGCGATGGAGATCGGCCGCTCCACGTCAAAGGTCAGTGTCATGTGTGGAAACACCGTCAGGCCCCGGAGGGCCAGAACGGGCAGATTCCAAGTGGTCAGTTCCATGTGCTTGTTCCTTTCTGAGGGGATGGTAAAACAGGAGAGAGGGGCGCGGCAGCGTCCCTCCCTCTCTTCATTAAGACGCCGACGCGGGGGTCGAGGAGCCGGAAGCCGGCCTGCCCTCTCCCTTGCCGGTGTTCAATTTCACAGAATAGTTGATCTTCTTGGGGTCGTGGGTCAGCTCGGGACCGCTCCTGCCCTCCACACAGTCCTTTGTGATGACTGCTTTCACCACAGCGGGGTCGGAAGGGATGTCGTACATCATGGGAGTCAGGATACCCTCCATGACGGCCCGCAGGCCCCGGGCGCCGATGTTCCGCTCGATGGCCTTGTCGGCGATGGCCTCCAGGGCCTCCGGCTGGAACTCCAGCTCCACCTCGTCGTACTCCATCAGCTTCTTGTACTGCTTCACCAGGGCGTTCTTGGGCTCCGTCAGGATGCGGACCAGATCCTCCCGCTTCAACGCATTCAAAGACGCGATCACCGGCAGGCGGCCCACCAACTCCGGGATGATGCCGAATTTCAGCAGGTCGTGGGGCTGGACCTCGTGCAGGATCTTGCTGATGTCCTTGTCCTTCTTTCCCTGGACGTTGGCGCCGAAGCCGATGGACTTCTGGTCCAGCCGCCGCTCGATAATCTTCTCCAGCCCGTCGAAGGCACCGCCGCAGATGAAGAGAATATTCTTCGTGTTCACCTGGATGAACTCCTGGTGGGGATGCTTCCGGCCTCCCTGGGGCGGCACGTTGGCAACGGTCCCCTCCACGATCTTCAGCAGAGCCTGTTGGACACCCTCGCCGGATACGTCCCGGGTGATGGAGGTGTTCTCGCTCTTCCGGGCGATCTTGTCGATCTCATCCACATAGATGATGCCGTGCTCCGCCCGCTCCACGTCGAAGTCCGCGGCCTGGAGCAGCCGCAGCAGGATATTCTCCACATCGTCGCCCACATAGCCGGCCTCCGTCAAGGTGGTGGCGTCCGCAATGGCGAAGGGCACCTTCAGAATCCGGGCCAGTGTCTGGGCGAACAGCGTCTTGCCGGAACCGGTGGGCCCCAGCAGCAGGATGTTGCTCTTCTGCAGCTCCACATCCTCGTCCCCGCCGAAGTAGATCCGTTTGTAGTGGTTGTACACCGCCACGGACAGGGCCACCTTGGCCTCGTCCTGGCCGATGACGTACTGGTCCAGCACGTCCTTGATCTCGCGGGGCGTGGGCAGCTGATCAGGCAGGTCCTCCAGTGCGCTGGAAGAGGTGTCCTCAAACCCATCGTTCAAAATGCTCATGCACAGCTGGACGCACTCATCACAGATGCGCACACCGGGTCCCTGGATCATCCGGTGGACCTGGCTCTCATGCTTGCCGCAGAAGGAGCACCGCAGGCCCTTCTTGCTCTCGTCACTCATGGTATTACCTCAGTTTTGGAATTTGGTGCTTATTTCTTGCTGGTGATGATCTTGTCGATGAGGCCGAAGTCCAAAGCCTCCTGGGCTGTCATCCAGTGGTCCCGCTCCGAGGCCGCCTTGATCTCCTCTGCCGTCTTGCCGGTGTTGTTCGCCAGGATCTCATTCAAGTTCTTCTTGATCCGCAGGAAGTGCTCCACGTCGATCTCCATGTCTGTCACCTTGCCCTTGGTACCGGCGGAGGGCTGATGGATCATGATCTCCGCGTTGGGCAGAGCAATGCGCTTGCCCTTGGCGCCGGAGGACAGCAGAAACGCGCCCATGCTGGCGGCCATGCCGATGCAGATGGTGGATACGTCGCACTTCACGTACTGCATGGTGTCGTAGATGGCCATGCCGTCAGTGACGGAGCCGCCGGGGCTGTTGATATACAGCTGGATGTCCTTGTCGGGGTCTTGGGCCTCCAGATACAGCAGCTGGGCAACCACAAGGCTGGCGGTGGTGGCGTTGACCTCTTCCCCCAGAAAGACGATCCGGTCGTTCAGCAGACGGGAGAAGATATCATAGGACCGTTCGCCGCGATTGGTCTGCTCGACTACATAAGGGACTAAGCTCATTGGTAAAACCTCCTTGATTTCCGCACCGGGGACCGGCACAGATGACAGATCTGTTCCTCCCAAACCCGATGCGTCTTCCCCGCCCCGGTGGGGCAGGTAAGGCAAAAGCGCCCGGCCCACCTGCGGGCCGCCGCGCCTCTGCCAACGCACACGCCTATCTTAATATAGACGCCATGCGGGAACCTGTCAAATCGATGTAGAGCGCCTTCCGCCGGCGGAAAAACACACCGCTCCGCCGGGGCCGTCAATTCCTAGTATACCCGGAATTATTTGGATTCAGCAGGCGTCTCCTCTTCTTTTTTTGCCGCAGCCTTCTTGGTGGCCTTCTTGGCAGGCTTCTTCTCCTCGCCGTCCTCGTCCGCCTTCTTGCGGGTGGTCTTCTTGGCAGGCTTTTCCTCAGCGGCCTCCTCACCCTCGGCGTCCTCTGCCTTCTTGGCAGTCTTCTTGGCGGGCTTCTTCTCCGCCTTCACGGCGGTGGCGCTGTCCACCACCACGGCGATGGCCTTCTGGCTCTTCAGCTGGTCCTTTACCTGCTCAGCCTGGAGATACTTCTTCACGGTCTCCAGATCCATGCCGTACTGGTCGGCCATCCGCTGGAACTCGGCCTCCACCTCTTCATCGGTGGCGTCGATGTTCTCCTCCTTGATGATGGCGGCCATGGCCAGATCCATGCGGACCTGCTTGAGAGCGGGCTCCTTGGCGTCGGCCAGCAGCTGGGCCTCATCCATGCCGGTGGCCTTCATGTACTGGTCGTACTGGAGACCCTGCTGGGCCAGCTGCATCTTGAAGTTGTCCAGGAACTGGCGGGACTGGGCCTCCACCATGGCGTCGGGCACATCGGCGGTGATGTTCTCAGCCACCTGCTCCATCAGGGCGTCCTCGAAGGCGCGCTTCACGGTCTCCTCCCGCTCGGCGGCGATCTTCTTCTTCAGATCAGCCTTCAGGTCCTTCAGAGTGTCGAACTCGCTGACGTCCTTGGCGAACTCATCGTCCAGGGCGGGGATCTCCTTCTCCTTCACCTCATGGACCTTCACCTTGAACACCACTGCCTTGCCGGCCAGGTCCTTGTGATAGTCCTCCGGGAAGGTGATGTCCAGATCCTTCTCATCGCCGGCCTTCACGCCGACAAGCTGCTCCTCAAAGCCGGGCACAAAGGTGTGGGAACCCAGCTCCAGGCTAAAATTCTCGCCCTTGCCGCCCTCAAAAGGCTTGCCCTCCAGGAAGCCCTCGAAGTCGATGACGACCGTGTCGCCCTCCTTGGCCTCCCGGTCCACGCTCACCAGACGGGTGTTGCGGTCGGTCAGAGCCTTCAGGCGCTCGTCCACATCCGCAGCGGAGACCTTGACCTCCTCCTTGGGGGCGGACAGTCCCTTGTACTGGCCCAGGGTCACTTCGGGATACACAGGGGCGGTGGCCTTGAAGGTGAAGCCGTCGCGGGTCACCTGGCCCTCGATCTCCACAGAGGGATAGCCCACCACCTGGAGCTCCTGCTCCTTCACGGCAGCCTCATAGGCCTCGGGGAACGCGATATTGATTGCCTCTTCGAAAAACACCTCTGCGCCGTACATCCCCTCGATGATCTTCCGGGGGGCCTTGCCAGGGCGGAAGCCCGGCACGTTGATCTTCTTGCGCATCTTCTGATATGCCTTTTCGATGGCAGCTTCAAACTCCGGTGCACCGACCTCGATGGTCAGAACGACCTGGCTCTTTTCGATCTTTTCGCAGCTTTTCACACTCATCTTGTTTATTCCTCCGTTCATCGCCGGTCATAAGCCGGTGCGAAATGGTATTTTACCATACAAAACCTGAAAATGCTATACTTTTTTCCGTTATTCACAAATTTTTTTTGGAACAAATCCCAGATAGTCGGCGGAGATCAGGGAGAAGTCCGTCCCATTCCACCCGCCCTCCAGCCGCCGTTTGATGGCGTAGCCGTGGAGGTGGCCGTAGCAGCACCGCTCCACGGGGTAGGCCGAGAGCAGCCGCAGGATCTCCGGGCACTCGTAGCCCTGATACAGCGGCGGATAGTGAAGGAAGCAGAAGATGGACCGTCCCTCCGCCGCCTTCAGGGAAGTCTCCAGTCTTCCCACCTCCCGGTTGAGGACCTTGGCGTTGTGGGGCTTCTGGTCCTCCTCAAAGAACCATCCCCGGGTCCCGCACAGGGCGTAGTCTCCATACAGGGCGCAGTTGTTATGGAGAAAGTCCAGGGTGGTAAGGCCCTTCTCCGTGAAGAAGTTCTTCATTTTGGACACCGTGGACCACCAGTAGTCGTGGTTCCCCTTCACCAGATACTTTTTGCAGGGGAACTGGTCCAGAAAGCGGAAGTCCGCCTCCGCCTCATTCAGGTCGATGCCCCAGGAGGTGTCCCCCGCCAGGACCAGCACATCGCCGGCGGTCAGCCGGCTCAAAGCATCGCCGATGCGCTCCGTGTAATTCTCCCAGGCGGGGCCGAACACCTCCATAGGCTTGTCCGCTGTCAGGGAGAGGTGCAGGTCCCCGATGGCGTAGAGGGCCATGCGGCACCCCTCCTTTCTCTGTGTCCCGTGAGGCGGAGTCAGCCGTCCTCTTCGGCGGCTCCAACTCCCCGGAACTCTGTTGATCTATCTTGATCTGTGTCCATCTCGATTTTCACGCTGCTGACCTTTCCCCAAACGCGTCCGCCCACCTTCCGGACGCCTGTCTTGGTCAGCAGAATGCCGGGCAGCTTGCTGCCCTCCGGGAGCCAGTGGGACCCTTTGTAGCCTTCACCCCGGATCCGCCCGGCGCCAATTCGCCGCCGCAATAGGGACAGCGCCGCTCCTGTGCTATGGTGCTCTACTCCCCTTTGCGTTTTTCGGTTGGGTCCTCCGGGTCATCAAAGACAATTTCCCTGCCGCACCTGTCACAGAAGTGCTTTTCCCCCTTCCGCCACCATGGCATGGCATACCCACGGCCGCAGTATGGGCAGCGGAGGTTTCGGACCCACTGGATGCCTCCGTTGACCAGCAGCACGATTCCTGTGATCCGCAGGGTGTTTTTGATCCAATAGGCCGTGTCCATCACCCGGTACCGGTCTCCCAGGGTCCGGTAGGGAATCAGCTCGTTGACAGCCAGGAAGAAAATTCCCAAAGCAAAGAACAGCAGCACCAATCGGGCAAATGCCCGGCTCAAAGGCTTCACGCAATAGCCTCCCTGCCCTCTTTCGGGTTTCCAAAATCCAAAGGCAACAGATTTACAGTCTGCCGCATTAAGCCGTTTCCCGCGTTGCTTTGTTGCAGCGCGATTTACTTCAAAAACTCCAGCACCACGCTGTCCATACCGGGCTTCTCACAGGTGAGGTCGAACCGCCGGGCCTTGCCCTTCAGGGCCGCCAGGCGCCGGGGAATCGCCGTGCCGGTGGTTTCATGCAGCTGGTCCAGCAGCTCCACGCCGTCGCCCGCCGGGGTCTCCCCGATGGCCCGCAGCACGTGGTCGCAGAACTTGTAGGGGGAGGCGGTGGAGACGAACACCGTCACCGTCTTGTCGCCGGTGGCCTTGCGGTACTGTTCCATGACGCTGGCGGCCACGGCGGTGTGGGTATCGATCAGATACCCGTTCTCCTTGTAATACTTGGCGATGGCAGCGGAGGTGCCCGCCTCGCCGCAGAAGCCGCCCCAGAACTGGTCCGCCAGAGCCGCCTTGATGGCGTCGGACACTTCGTACTTGCCGGTCTTGGCGAGGGCATCCATGTAGCCCTTCACCTCCGCATCGTTTTCGCCGGAGAGGTCGAACAGCAGCCGCTCCAGGTTGCTGGACACCAGAATGTCCATAGAGGGACTCATGGTGGTATGGAACGGACGGTTCTTGTCGTACACGCCGGTGCGGAGGAAGTCCGTCAGCACATCGTTGCAGTTGGAGGCGCAGATCAGCTTCCCAACCGGCAGTCCCATGCGCTTTGCGTAGTAGGCCGCCAGGATGTCGCCGAAGTTGCCGGTGGGCACACAGAAGTTCACCTTGTCGCCCATGCTGAGCTTCCCGTCCCGGACCAGGTCGCAGTAGGCGGAAATATAGTAGACCACCTGGGGCAGGATGCGGCCCCAGTTGATGGAATTGGCGGAGGACAGGAAGTAACCCCGGTCCGCCAGGGTGGCCCGGATGGCCTCATCAGAGAAAATGCGCTTTACACCGGCCTGGGCGTCGTCGAAGTTACCCTCCACGGCGCAGACGCCCACATTGGCGCCGTCCTGAGTGACCATCTGAGTCTCCTGGACCTTGGACACGCCGTCCTTGGGGTAGAATACCAGGATCTTCGTCTGCGGCACGTCGGCAAAGCCCTCCATCGCAGCCTTGCCGGTGTCGCCGGAAGTAGCCACCAGGATGCATACCGTCTTGGACTCTCCGGTCTTGCGGAGGGCGGCGGAGAGCAGCTGGGGCAGCATCTGCAGGGCCATGTCCTTGAAGGCGCTGGTGGGGCCGTGCCACAGCTCCAGGCAGTGGGTGGTCTCGTCCACCGTGCGGACAGGGGCCACGGCGTCGCAGTCGAACTTCTCAGGGCCGTAGGCGTTCTCCGCAAATCCGGACAGCTCCTCATAGGTGTAGTCGGTCAGGTACAGGCCCATGACCTTGGCAGCCCGCTCCTGGTACCGGACATTCACCAGGCTCTCCAAAAAAGCCCGGTCGATCTGCGGAATCTCGCAGGGGGTCAGCAGGCCGCCGTCCCGGCTCAGGCCCATCTTGATGGCCTCCGCTGCGTCCATGCGGACGGCGGCGTCCCGTGTGCTGTAATACTTCATGTCGCTCTCTCCTTCTGACTGTTTTTCAAAACGCATTTTCCAAATATTCCAGCCGGAGGGGGCGGTGAACCCCATCCGTATAAACCTCCGCCACATCGAACCGGGCGGGAGCGTCCAGGTCGTGCTGACTGAGATAGCAGGCCGCTGCGGCCCGGAGCCGTTCCTGCTTCCGCCGGTCCACCGCCTCCCGCGGCAGGCCCGCGAAGCTGCCGCTGCGGAGCTTTACTTCCACAAAGCAGATGGTGCCGTCTCTGTCCCGGGCCACCAGATCCAGCTCTCCGTACCGGCAGCGCCATTGGCTTGCCAGCAACTGGCAGCCCCTCTTCCGCAGGTACTGTGCCGCTGCGGCCTCGCCCCGGTCCCCCAGGGCCTTGGTGGTATTCATGTGCGCCGGGCCTCCCACTTCTTCAGAAAAGTCCGCCGGTGGGCAGGGCAGGGGCCGTACCGATCCAGCATTTCATAGTGGAGCTTCGTCCCATAGCCCTTGTGTTTGGCAAACTGGTACTGGGGATACTCCCGGTCCAGCACGCCGGTCACATACCGGTCCCGGCTGACCTTGGCCAGGATGGAGGCCGCCGCAATGGAGGCACTCTTCCCGTCCCCGCCTACCAGGCACATGTGGGGCGCCGTGATGGAGACGCTGCTGCCATGGTCCCGGTTGCCGTCAATGAGGCACAGGTCCGGCCGAATGGATAACCCCTCAATGGCCCGGTTCATAGCCAGCATCCGGGCGTTGAGGATATCCAAACTGTCGATCTCCTCCGCCGTCACAAAGGCGATGCTGTACGCCTCTGCCGTGGCGGTGATCTGGTCGAACAGGACATCCCGCTTCTTCGCCGTCAGCTTTTTGGAGTCGTTGAGGCCAGGAAAACCGATCTCCCGGGGCAGAATGACGGCAGCGGCGTACACCGGCCCCGCTAGGGGCCCGGCTCCTGCCTCGTCCACTCCGCAGAGGGCCGTGAGACCACTATTCCATTGTTCACGCTCATAGTTCCAGAGGTTCTCCGCCATGGTCACTTCCCCTTCCAGCGGTCCTCAAAGTAGTGCCAAAGGAAATCATAGCTGTTCAGCCGCTCGTAGTTTACCTTCACCTGGTAGTCCTCCTCAAACTCCGGGATCAGGGTACCGTGGAAGTACCAGTCCAGCAGAGCCTTGAAGTCCGGGGCGCAGGGCTCGCCCCCCTCTTCCCACAGCGCCTCGTTCCACTCCTCGTCGTGGGGAAAAGCCCGCAGCACCCAGCTCTCGCCCCAGTCCTCCTCGTTCACCTGGTCCTCCGGCCGGGAGAGGTCCCACACCAGGAAATCGCTCTCCCACATTCCAATGGGCAGGAAATGCCCATACCGCTTCGGTGCGGTGCCATAATCTGCGGCATCCCAAAACACCGCCCAATTTGTGCGCAGTTCCTTAACACTGGTACTCAGGGACATGGGCCATGCCCGGGTGTCAAAGTCTATTTCATGGATAATCCCCCAAAGCTCGAAGTCCATCCGGTAGGATTTCAAAAACGCTTTCAGCAGGGCGGGAACTTTCCGCCCTGTCTCCGCCTCGAAGTCCGCGATTTCCCGGTCAGTCACTCCGGTGGGCACCAGGCCGGTCTTTTGGAACCAGCCCCGGCTTTTCAGCGCCTGAAAGGCGCCCTCCACATAGTCCCTCGCCTCCTGGTCGGTCATCGCTTCTCCCCTCCTGTTTACGTTTCGCCCCGTCCTTGTACCACTGGACAGTTGGCTTGATACCAGTTTTCGCCTCAAATTCCGCCTCCGCCGGGCAGAAGAAATACCACTCCAGCAGCGTTTGGAAATCCGGGGCGGCCGCGCGACCATGGAGCAGGCCGTCCTCCCCCAGATACTTTGCCCCCCAGTCAAATTCCTCATGGTCGAACCACACCAAAGACCAGGTGGAGTCGTCCTCCAGGTCCACCTGCTCCTCCGGCCGGCTCAAATCCAGACAGAGCGGCCCCCAGCCCGCCCCCCAGTCCCCAATGGGGACCAGATACCGGAAGCTCTCCTCCGGCAAAGGCCCGTTCAGCTCCTCCTGGCTCTCCTTCAGGTTCTCGATTCTCTCGTCCAGTTCCTCCATGGCTTCCGGCGGACAGTGAAGCTCCAGCCACAAGGCCCCAAAGTCCCCCTCCTCCTGAAACAGAGCGTTCAGCCGGAAGGAATCGTGTGTGCTGCGTATGAGGTCCTGATACTCTTTGTCCCACTGCTCGCCGCTGTCCGGCTGTGGGACCATCCGCCGCCAGGACTGGAGATAGGCCCGATACAGGCGCGGCAGCTTGAGAGAGCGCCGCGTCTCAAAGGCGGTGATATCCGTCTCGGTGTTAGCGGCGCGAACCAGCGTCCCGTCCGCGTACCACCCCCGGCTTTTCAACGCCTGAAAGGCGCTCTCCACATAGTCTCTCACCTCCTGTTCCGTCATGCTCCATCCCCCCATATTCAGGCGCCCCGGCTTCTCCCGGGCGCCTTTTGCGGCCCGTTCCCTCAGGAAAGGCCCGGCATTTCCAGTGTGAAGCGTCCCAGCTTGCCAGCTCTGTACTCGTCCAACAGGATCTTGGCCATCCGCTCCGTGTCCACCTCGCCGCCGGAGATCAGAAAGCCCCGCTTTTTCCCGGCGGCCTCCAGCAGGCGGTAGCCCCAGGCCACGTCCTCCTCGCCGTCCTGACGCTCCGGCAGGGACGGGAGCTTGTAGCCGGTCCTCAGGGCCTCCGGATAGTTGGTGCCCAGGTACGCCATCAGGTGGCAGCCCAGGGTCTCCATGTCCAGGATCTCGTCCTTCACCGCGCCGGTGTAGGCCAGGTTCAGCCCCACGCTCTGGTCCTCAAACTTGGGCCACAGAATGCCGGGGGTATCCAGCAGTTCCAGCCCGCGGTCGATGGGCACCCACTGCTTGGCCCGGGTGACACCGGGCCGGTCCTCGGTTTTGGCAGTCTTGCGGCCGGCGATCCTGTTGATAAAGGTGGACTTGCCCACGTTGGGCACGCCCAAAATCATCACCCGGACCACCCGGTTCTGCCCCTTTTCCGCATAGGCGCGCAGCTTGTCCGCAAGAAGCGTCTTGACAGCAGCGGCAAACTGCTTTGTCCCGGCGCCGCTCTTGGCGTCGGACTCCATCACCGCGTACCCCTTTGCCCGGAACCAGGCCGCCCACCGCTTCGTGGCGTCTGGGTCCGCCTGGTCCACCCGGTTCAGCACCACCAGCCGGGGCTTCCCCGCCGTCAGTTCGTCCACATCCGGGTTCCGGCTGGACACAGGGATTCGGGCGTCCACGATTTCGCACACTGCATCCACATGTTTGATCTGCTCGGCGATCATCCGCCGGGTTTTGGTCATGTGACCGGGATACCATTGAATATTCATAGTCCTACCTCACGCCGCCCCGGCGGGCGGCGCCCAATCAATTCTTCTCAGGAAGCTGTCCCCGTGGCTCAGTCGATCCCCGCAATGGGGCCGATGCGGCCGAAGTCCCGCTGCCCGGTGGCCTCGTCCGCGCCGGGAAACAGCAGGAACACCGCCTTGCCGATGACATACCGGGTGTCCACCGTGCCAAGGTCGCTGCTGCGGCTGTCGCTGGAGTGGTTTCGGTTGTCGCCCATGACGAAAATGGAGCCCTCCGGCACCGTCAGGGGAAATTCCGTCCCCTCCTCCACATAGGTGGGCTCGTTGATATAGTCCTCCTCCAGCAGCTCCCCGTCCACATAGACGGCGCCGGAGACAAAGTCGATGTCCACCGTCTGGCCCTCCGTGGCGATCACCCGCTTCACGATGGGCTCCTCCAGAAAGGTGTCCTTCCGCAGCACCACGATGTCGCCGTACCCATAGTCGTTGTCCAGCATGGCGTTCAGCACCAGCAGCCGGTCTCCGTCCTGCAGGGTGGGCACCATGGAGTGCCCATCCACGCCGATGAGCCGGATGACGAAGGTAAACAGCAGCACCACCGCCAGCACGGAGCACACCAGCGCCTGGGCCCACTCATACAGGTCCCGGCCCTCCTCCTTTTCCGGAGACACCTCCTGCGTCTCCTGCTTCTTCTCTTTCTTCCACATGTCTGCAAAACCTCCGCGGGCGCTTTCGCCCCTGTTGATGGAAAGCCCCCCACCGGAGGTCTCCTTGCTCTTATGTCAGCGGGCCGATCCTGCCGAAGTCCCGCTTGTCGGTGTCCGCAGTCACGCCTGGGAACAACAGGAACACCGCCCGGCCCAAAATCTGCCGGGTATCCACCGGCCCCAGCTCCGGATCCCGGCTGTCATCGCTGTCGTTGCGGTTGTCGCCCATAACAAAGACGCAGCCCTCCGGCACGGTGACAGGGAACTCCAGCCCCTCCTCCAGATAGGTGGGCTGGCGGATGTAGTCCTCCTCCAGCAGCTGCCCATCCACATAGACGGCACCGGCGGTAAAGTCGATGTCCACCGTCTGGCCCTCTGTGGCGATCACCCGCTTCACGATGGGCTCCCCGTCCTTGAAGCTCTCCTTCCGGATGATGACGATGTCCCCGGCCTCAAATCCACCGCACAGGTGGGCGTTCATCACCAGCAGGCAGTCCTGATGCTGGAGCGTCTCCCGCATGGAGGGGCCGGACACCAGCACCACCCGCGCCGCAAAGGTGAACAGCAGCACCGTTGCTGTCACGGCGCACACCAGCACCTGCACCCACTCGTACAGCCCGCGGAGGGAAAGCGCGTCCCTGTTGAGCCGTTTTCCTCCCCGCACGTGACCGCCTCCTCCAGCACCGCAGTTTTTCACAATAACGTATGCTAGTATATCAAAGAACCGTCAAAATCACAAGATGCCGGGGAAATTTTGTGTGACAAGAAAAAAGAGAGGCTTTCGCCTCTCTTTCGTCTTGGATCACAGCTTTTCCTTGACCTTGGCGCCCTTGCCCACGCGGCCGCGCAGATAGTACAGCTTGGCACGCCGCACAGCACCATTGCGGACCACCTCGATCTTGTCGATGGAGGGAGAGTGCACGGGGAAGACCTTCTCCACACCGACACCGTAGGAGATGCGGCGCACGGTGATGGTCTCGGTGATGCCGCCGTGCTTCTTGGCGATGACGGTGCCCTCGAAGACCTGGATACGCTCACGGGAGCCTTCCTTGACCTTCACGTGCACCCGGACCGTGTCGCCCACCTTGACGGGGGTCACTTCCGCTTCCAGACGCTCTTTGTTCAGTTCCTTAATCAGATCCATGGATGTTCCTCCTAAATAATAGGTGTTCATGCCGCTTCTCTCAAAGGCACATCAACGCACTCCGGCGTGTGCACGGCAGAGGACCACCCTTTGTAGCCGTAATAGGATACCACGGCCAGGAGGAAAATGCAAGTATTTTTTACAAAAAATCCGCCTTTCTGCCGTGCAGTTCCCGAAGAGCCGCCGCCAGCAGGCCGAATGCAGCCGGCAGCAGCCACAGGCTCCCGCCGGTCCGCCCGATCAGCCACAGTACCAGGCCGCCCAGAGCCAGCGCCGTCGTGCCCCCCGCCCAGCAGGCGATGCGCTCCGCGGCGGAGGGACCCGCCAGCCATGCGGCCGCGAGATACAGCGCCCGGCCGCCGTCCAGGGGCCGCACCGGCAGCAGGTTGAAGAGGCACAGTGACAGATGGGCTCCCGCCGCCACCCAGGCGTGGGCGCCCCCCAGAACCAGCGCGCACAGCAGATTCACTGCTGGCCCCGCCAGCACCGCCGCGATCTCCCCCGGATAGGACAGGCGGGCGGCGGAAGTCATCAGCTCCGCCCCAAAGACGCTGACCCGCAGCTCCCGCACCCGGGCCCCCAGCAGCCGCAGCACCAGCAGGTGTCCCAGCTCGTGGAGCGCCGCGGCGGAGAGGATCACCGCCAGCAGCTGCCAGCCGTTCACCAGTGTGAACCAGGCCGCCAGCAGCCAGAAGCCGCCGGAAATCCGAATCCGGTCACGCCAGCGAGACATAGTAGATGGGATTTAGGTACTGGCTGCCCTCATGGAGCTCGAAGTGCAGATGAGGCCCGGTGGCCACGCCGGTCTCCCCCACCTCTGCGATCACGTCCCCCTCCTTCACAGAGGCGCCTGAGGAGGCGATAATCCGGCTGCAATGGGCATACAGGGTGGAGTAGCCCCCCTCGTGGGCAACGGTGATGTACTTGCCGTAGCTGCTGCTCTCCCCCACGGCGGTGACGGTACCGTCGGCAAAGCAGCCGATCTCCGTCCCAGCGGCGGCGCCGATGTCAATACCATAGTGGAACCGCTCCTCTCCCTCCACCGGGTGCTCCCGGTAGCCGAAATCAGAGGTGAGGGTGCCCATCACCGGGGTGCAGTAATCAAAGCCCAGCAGGGCCTGTTCCAGGCACACGTTGTCCGGCAGGTTCTGGTCGGAGTAGAGGACGTAGGCCAGGGTAGACGCCTCCGCCGCGCCCTGGGATGCGGTTTCCGCAGTCTCCGCTGTCTGATCGGCCTCTGCTGTCTGCGCGGTCTCTGCCGTCTGGGATGCTGCTGCGGGCAGATCCAGCCAGCCGTCGCTGCTGCCGGTCCCGGTCCGGAAGGCCCGCAGGGGCGCGATGGCCGCAGGAAGCTGGAGAGACACCGCCTCTCCCCCTGCCGGGGCTGACACCTCCACGGCGGAATCCTCCTGAGGGTCGAACACCGCCTGATACATATCCTGAAGGGCCACGTCCACATCCGCTTCGCCGCTCACGGCCCGCCCCACAGCGGAGAACACGGCCTGCACATCGATGTTCTGTTCCAGCATTCCGGTGAGCTTGGCATTCACCTGGGCCATGCGTCCCGGCAGCAGGAGCTTCACCGCCACCAGCAGCACAAAGATGCTGCCGCAGGCCACCAGCTGGATCAGATGCCGCCGCTCTCCCGGAGTCAGAGTTTCCCGTTTTCCCCGCTGGACCCTGTGCGGCGCAGCCGGGGTACTCCGCCGCCGCCTTTCCGCCGCCCGATGCTGGGACGAGACGGTGCCGATCCGCCGCCCAACGTGCCGTGCCGCCATGACGCTCCCTCCCCTGTCGGAATCTATTCCAAACTCTATGCGCCGACCGGGCGGGATATGCGTCTTTGGGAATCGTCTGCCCCCGCCGAAAAAGAGACCGGGAAGGGGCTCCCTTCCCAGTCTCTTGCACTTGCCCGCTTTGCGGGGCGTTATCCCAGCAGGCCCAGCATCGCCGCACACAGGGCCGTCCTGTCCCGGATGGAGGGGATGCGCACCCGCTCTTCCGTGGTGTGGATCTGTTCTGCGATGGCGGAGAGGGCGTCCACCGTGGGGACGCCGTAAGTGGAGAGATAGGCCCCGTCGGTGGCGGTGGGGTCCGCGATCTCCTCCGGCTCCCAACCCAGCAGCTCCGCCGCCTCTGCCGCCCGGAGATAGGCGCTGTGATTGGCGGCGTTCCGCTCCATGGCGGGGAACAGCGTCCGGTAGGTGACCTGCACCCGGCAGCCCTCCACCGTCACCTGGTCCGCCATGCTGTCCAGCCTGGCCTGGATCACCGGGAAGTCCGCGTTTTCCGGAATCCCGGCCACGCAGAACTCCCCCCGGGCCTCTCCGGCCACCACGCCGTTGGGCCGTCCGCCGGAGATGGGCGCCACATTGTAGTAGATGCCCTTCTCATAGTCGTTGAAGCTGTATAGCCGGATGATCTGGTGAGCCAGCTCCAGCACGGCGCTGCGGCCCTCCAGATACGCCTTGCCCGCATGGGCCTCCCGCCCCGCCACGTCGACGGTTCCCAGAATCACCCCCCGGCGGGATGTGACAAACCGGGGACGTCCGTCCCGCTCCCGGCCGCCCTCGAACACCAGGGCCAGAGCCGCGTCCTGCGCCTCCCGGGCGTAGACCTTGCGGCCGGACCGGGAGCCGGTCTCCTCGTCACAGGTGAAAAGGTACGTCAGCTCCCAGGGGGGCAGCAGGCCCGCCTTTTTCAAAATCAGCGCCCCGAACAGGGAGATAAGGACGCCGCTCTTGCAGTCCCCGGCCCCCAGGCCGTGGGCCCACTCCCCTTCAATATGAAAGGGGTGCTTTTCCGCAAAGCCGGGGCCGAACACCGTGTCCAGGTGGGCGGCCAGCAGCACCTTTCCCCGGGGCTGTTCCGGCCGCACCCGGGCCACCAGATGGGTCCCCAGACCAGGCTCCGTCACCCGCTCTGTCCGGGCCCCCAGCTCGGAGAGCACCGGCTCCAGCAGCCCGGTCACGGCGGCGTTGCCCGCCTCATTGCCGGTGCCGCTGTCGATGGCGCAGATCTGTTCCAGCAGCGCCAGCTGGCGGGGCAGCATCTCCTCCGCCCCGGCCCGGACGATCCGGGCCAGTGTCTGTCTCTTGGCATCCTCCATCGGCCGTGCCTCACTCCGCCAGCAGGTCCACCATGACCTCCGCCGGATCGAAGGCGGCGTCGATCATGCCCACCTTCTGGAGCCAGTCGATGTTCTCCTGCCACACGGACACGTCCTGGGACAGGAAGGGCGCGTCGGCCGTCTCCATGATGGGCAGCAGCACATCAAAGCTTCGCCGTTCCACGGACTCCGTCAAGGGGAAGTTCTCCTCGTCCTGGTTGGCCAACAGGAGCCCCAATGCCTCCTCCGGGTCCGCCTGCATATCGGCAAAGCCCTTCTGACAGGCCCGCAGGAACCGAGTGTACTTGTCCCGGTTGGCCTCCAGCTGGTCCTCGCCGGTCACCAGCATCAGCGCGTAGTAGTTGGGTACGCCGTAGTCCATGACCTCCATGTAGTCCACGGCGAAGCCCTCCTCCTCCAGCGCAGGAACCTCGTGGTTGATGAAGCAGCCGAAGGTGGCGTCCACATTTCCGGTGGTCATGGCGCTCATCAGGTCAAAGCCCACGTCGATCAACTCCACGTCATCCAGCGTGGCGCCCACAGTCTCCAACATCTGGCCCACCGCCACCTCGCCGAAGCGGGTGCCGGAGTAGCCGATGGTCTTGCCGATCAGGTCCTCCGGGGTCTTGATGTTTTTCTCCGCCAGGGCACAGACGATGCTGATGGGCTGCTGGACCACAGCTCCCAGCACCTTCACCGGCACGTCCTCATTGGCCTTGGCGATGATGGTGTCCTCCTGATAGTAGAAGCCGATATCCGCCCGGCCCGCCGCCGTCATGGTCAGGGGATCGCTGGCGTTAGAGGGGAACAGGATATTCACCTGCAGGCCCTCCTCCGCAAAGTAGCCCTTCTCCTCCGCCTCGTAGAGGAAAGCATGGACGGCGTTGGGATACCAGTCCAGCACCACGTCGATGGTCTCCAGCTCTCCATCGTCCTGCCCGTCCGCCGTGTCCCCGCTTCCGCCGGAGGAGCAGCCGGTGAGCAGCAGAAGCGCCGTCAGCAACAGCGCAAGTTTCTGTTTCATCATCAATCTTCCTTTCTTTATAAACTGGATCCAGGTGATTCCTGCGGGGCCCGCCCCGCAGGTTTCAGGACTCTCCCCTCCAGCGGACGAACCGCTTTTCCAGCAGGTTCACAACGGCCACCGCCAGGATGGCCGCCGCGGACAGCAGCACAATAGGGGCGAACACCCCGGCGCCGTCCAACTGGGTCATCATGCGGCGGGAGAAGTAGCCCAGGCCGCTCTTGGCCCCCAACCACTCGCCGATGGCCGCGCCGATGATGCTCATGGGCACCGCCATCTTGACGGCGGAGAAGAAGTATGGCAGGGCGCAGGGCACCTTGATCTTCAAAAAGATGTCCTTCTTCGTGGCACCGTAAGTCTCCAGCAGCTCCGCCATCTCCGTCTTGGCGGAGCGGAGCCCGTCGTACACTGTGATGGTGATGGGGAAAAAGGTGATGAGCACTGTCACCAGCACCTTGCTCCAGATGCCGTAGCCGAACCACAGCACAAAGAGCGGTGCGATGGCGGTGGTGGGAATGGTCTGGGACACCACCACGATGGGATAGATCATCTTGCGGACCAGGTCGCTCTCGTCCATCACCACCGCCAGGGCCAGGCCCAGCACCAGAGAGATCCCCAGGCCGATGGCCGTCACCAGCATGGTGGCGGGCAGATGAACGGTGAAGAGGACATCCCGCAGCTCCCACAGCTTCGCCAGGATCTGGGTGGGAGACGGCAGGATATAGGCCGCGTCTAATCCCATGGCCCCCGCCTGCCAGAGAATCAACAGGGCGAAGAGAAAAATCATGGCAGGTAGATTTGCTTTACAGGCCTTTTTCATGGGGTCACCTGCTTTCGCAGAAGGTCGATGAGATGCTCCTTCAGCTCCACCATCTCCGGCAGTTTGAGGCAGGAGCGGTCCCGCGGGAAGGACGCGGGGACCGGAATCTCCGCCAGCTCCCGGATGGGGGTGCGCTCCACCACCAGCACGCTGGAGGAGAGGAACAGCGCCTCCTCCACGTCGTGGGTGATGAAGAGGATGGTCCTCTTGTGCCGCTGCCACTGGTCCAGCAGCCACTCCTGCATGGAGATCCGGGTGAGGAAGTCCAGGGCGGAGAAGGGCTCGTCCAGCAGCAGCAGGTCGCAGCCCGTCAGCATGGTGCGGGCAAAGGCCGCCCGCTGCCGCATCCCGCCAGAGAGCTCGTCTGGCATCTTGCTGCCGCAGCCGGCAAGTCCCACGTCGGCCAGCGCCGCCTCCGCCCGGTCCCGGCGCTCCGCACGGGTCAGCTCCCCCTGGATCTCCAAGGGCAGCGCCACATTTTCTCCCACGGTTCGCCAGGGGAACAGCAGGTCCTTCTGGGGCATATAGCCGCAGTAGTGCTTGCGTCCCACAATGGACTTCCCCTCCACCAGAATGGTCCCCGCCTTGGGCTTTAGCAGTCCGTTGGTCATGCGGAAGATGGTGCTCTTTCCGCAGCCGCTGATGCCGATGATGCAGTGGAAGGAGCCGGGTTCCACGGCAAAGCTCAGGTGGTCGATGATATCGAAGTCCTCGCTGGGGTACTGATAGGAGACGTTCTGAAATTCCAGCATGGTCATCGCTCCAGCGTCCAGGCCATCTCCCAGAAGCCCAGCTCATACCGGCTGCAGTTGATGAAGATCTCCTCCAGCCGCTGGTATTCCGCCTCCGTGCAGCTCTCCGCCAGGGTGTCCATCAGCTCCACCAGCGCGTCGTTGGTTTTCTGGTAGTCCTCCCCCGCGTAGCTGCGGATCCACTCGCCGTAGAAGGGGTGGTCCGCCGCGCCGGGGATGGCCGCCAAGCGCGTGCCGATCTCCGCATAGCTCCAGGAGCAAGAGAGGATGGCGGCGATGATCTCCGCCGGCCCGCCCGCGGCGGCACAGGAGAGCATGTAGTGGGTATAGGACAAATTGGAGAGGGCCGGCTGGACAGAAAACACCTGCTCCTCCGTGATGCCCAACCGGGCCATGTAGGCCCGGTGGACCTTCATCTCCCCGCCCAGAATCGCGTCCACATTGGCGGAGAAGGTCCGCATCAGGCCGGGGTCCCGGGCCTTCACTACACCGTAGGCGAACACCCGGGCGTAGTCGAACAGGTACAGATAGTCCTGCAGCAGGAACCACCGGAACTTCTCCAGGTCCAGGCTGCCGTCTCCAATCCCCCGGACAAAGGGATGGTCATGGCACTGCTCCCAGATGGGATGGGCGGCCTCGTACAGCCGCTGTGTCGTTCTCATTCGTATTCCTCCTATCCAATGGCCGGTCCGCCCCCATGCAAAAAGGCGGGGTCCCCTTTGGGACACCCCGCCTTCGCTCCAATCCTATCTCTTCCGTGCGGAAGAGACTCCGCACGAATAGCTTGTGCTGCGTCCCTACGTTGGCATTACCCACATCAGGTCAGGTCGAGGGACCGGCCCCTCATCTCAGCCTCCTCGCGGAAGCTCCCTTGCACGTTTTATTATAAAAGCCCGTCTTCTTTTTGTCAATAAATTTTTCCCGGTTTTCGGTAAAAATCCCGCATTTACACCAGATGCCGCTCGATCTCCTGCCGGGTGGGCAGGGAGGGGATCGCCCCTCTGCCCTGAACACAGAGCCATCCGCTGACGTTGCCGTACTCCAGCGCCTCCTGCACCAGCGGCTCCGTCAGCTGCTCCGCCTGGGTGACACCCCGGAATCGCATCTGAGACAGCATTCCGCCCCAGAAGGCGTCTCCGGCGCCGGTTGCATCCGCGCAGTGGGCCCGCCGACCCGGGACAGCGAGGCGCCGCCCCCGGAAATATCCTCTGGCACCCTGACCGCCCAGGGTCAGCACCACCAGCGTCAATCCGTACCGCTCCATAAGGGCGGGCAGCTCCGCCTCGCCCCCCAGCATATCGGCCTCCTCCTCTGAGATCTTCAGCAGATCCACGTCCGGCAGGATCTCCCGCACCTTTGCGGCGCAGGCCTCCTGACTGCCGTTCCACATCATGTCCCGGTAATTCACATCAAAGCTCACCAGCCTGCCCATCTCCCGACCCAGGTGCAGGGCCTTGGCTGTGGCCTCTGCCGCTGGGGAGGCGGAGAGAGAACACGACCCGGCGTGGACGATCACCGTGTCCCGGATGTCCGCCTCCCGTACGTCCTCCTCCCGAAGGAACATATCCGCTCCAGGCTTGCGGACAAAGGTGAAGCTCCGCTCCCCTTCCTCCGTCAAAGAGACAAACGCCATGGTGGTGACCGCCTCCCGGCAGGGCTCCCGCCGGATACAGCGCACCCTGTTTTCCCGGAGGGTGCCCAGCAGGTACCGCCCGAAGTCGTCATCCCCCACAGAGCAGCACATGGCCGCCTCCAACCCGTTCCGGGCGGCGGCGATGGCCACATTTGCAGGGGCGCCCCCGGCGTTTCGAATATAGCTTCCGGGCTCACTGCCCGGCAAAAAGTCAACTAGCATCTCGCCAACGCTGTAAAGGTCCACCAGTGGTCCTCCTTGTCTGAGGTGGTTTTGCAATCATTCGCATCGATTATTAAACCATTTCCAGCGTTCAATGTCAATCGTTTAGCTGATGTTTTTATAGGAGAAAAATGTACTTTTTGTGGGATTTCCGATATTGCGGCAAGCCGCCCCGGGAAATCACCCGTTTTGAAGAGGTAGCTCCCCCGAGAAGATCCGGGCGATCCCGCCGCAGGCCGCCCCCAGAAGCGCTCCCTCCCCCAGGAAGCGCGGCTTTCTCACCAGGACTCTGCCGCCCCCATCCGCTGGGCGCAGGCGGGCAATGGCGGATTCCAGATCCGCCACGTGCCGGTCGGTCCAGCAGAGTCCGTCGCCGCCCAGCAACACCAGTTCGCTGTTCAGCAGATTCAGGGCGCTGGCGATCCCTGCAGCCAGAAAGTCCACGGTCTCCCGGAACACCCGGTCTACTTCCCCGCTGCCGGTTATCCGGCAGAAATCGGCGTAGGAAGCCTCCAGTCCCGTTCGATGATACAGTTTTTTCAGCACCTCCGGCGAACGAACGTACAGCTCCAGGCAGCCACGGCCGCCGCACCGGCAGGGACGGCCACCGGCGCAGATGGTGACATGGCCCAGCCCCAGGGGCCGTCCTCCCCGGCCCCTGCACAGTTGCCCGCCGCTGAGGACCGCGCTGCCCACCCGGTCCCCCAGGCTGACAAACAGCACGTCCCGGCAGTTCCGGGCCCTGCCGAACAGGCTCTCCACCAGCAGAGCGCTCTGGCAGGTGTCCTCCAGGAATACCGGGAGGCCGTACCGCTCCCGGACTGCCGGACGCACGGATTCCGAGGGACACATCTGCTCCCCGCCGGGCCGCCAGGGCAGGTCCGCCGCCAAGCCGATGGCCCGTACACCAGCCGTCCCGGACAGCATCTTGTCCAACAGCCTGAGAGCGGTCTCCCGCCGCACCGCCTCCGGAGCGTCCTTCGGCAGGTCCGTGCCAGCCCGCCGGAATACCCGGAGGTCCAGCCCGCACAGAACACTCTCACAACGGCCCGGGAGGAACGCCACGCCCGCTGCCTTCGGCGCTTCGGGTGAGAGCCGGAGGCGCACGGGGTTCCGCCCCGGCTCCTCGCTGCACACCACCTCGCTCTCTCGCAGGACATCCCCGTCGATCATCTCACCCACGATATTGGAGATGGTCATTTTGCTCAAGCCCGTTCTCACCACCAGATCCCGCCGGGTCCGGCATGCGCCGGTGGCAACCATGCGCAGGACCAATCCGCGGTTGTCCCGCCTGTTGTCTCCGCTGTTTTTTCCCGCTTTCTCCAGCATGACCTGTCCTTTCCCGCGATGCCTGTCAAACCTCCCGTGCCGGAGTTCGCCTCCGGCATTCTTCATTTGTTTACTATATGACGCTCCCAGAGGCCCGTCAAGAAAAACCGCTCCCCCACCCGGAGGAGCGGTATAGGACATCATCTAAATTCTGTCCCATATCACCGTCCCAGCAGGGCAGCCCCGCCCAGCAGCACCCCATAGACTATCGGCTGGTGGAGCATATATACCGGCAGGGACTGCCTGCCCAAGGCACACAGGGGCGGACACCGGAGCGCGTCCGGATCCAGCCGCTCCATCGGCCCGGCCAGCAGGCGGCGGAGAAAATGCCCCGCCAGGAACAGGAACAGCCAGGGCAGCAGGGAGAAATAATCCGTGGAGAAAAAGTCCGGCGGCGGAAATCCTATGTACGCCGTCAGCAGATTACGGTAAAGTCCCTCCGGTACCGTTCCCAGCGTCCAGTCCTCAAATCCCAGCGTCCCCTGGTTCACGTTCCGCAGCAGGGTGAACAAGGCCGCGCTGGCGGCGAGGCCCACCCCCACAGGTACGTGCCGCAGCAGTTTTTCCAGTGGGACCATCAGCAACATGCAGGAGCCGATCAGCGTCAGCACGCCGAACCAGATCTGCTCCTCCGGCATGAAGAGCACCGTCACCAGCGTCACCACCCAGCCGCAGCCGAACACCGTCAGTCCCCTCCGGAGGGGCCGCCGCCCCAGGCTGAAGCAAAATCCGGAGAGGAGGATAAAGGTCCAGCAGATGCTCTGCTGCCAGATGTACGCGCCGGTGCCCCGGTACCAATCCCAGTCCGCGTGGAACAGATACACCAAGTCCCAGCAGGCGTGATAGGCGATCATGCTCACCAGCGTCAGGCCCCGCAGGGCATCCAGGGAGGCGATCCGCCTTCTGGGCCGGACCAGTGTCCGAGTCCCGCTGTCTGCTGCCATCTTCCGCTCCTCCTCTCCGGCGACCGGCGGAACCGGTCGTCTATCTCACTCCGGGGTCAGCCCCGGTGCTCCCGCCGGTACTCCGTGGGGAGCTGTCCCGTCACATCCTTGAATGCCCGGGTGAATTTCCCCTGGCTCTCGTAGCCCACGGCGGCCGCGAGGGCGGCGATGCCCCCGCCGCTCTCCCGCAGCAGCTCCATGGCCCTGCGCACCCGGTACTCTTTCATATAGGTGGCGATGGGCAGGCCGTACACCGCCTTGAACACCTCCTTCAAGGTGGAGGTGTTCAGCAGATACCTGTGGGAGAGCTCCTCAATGGTGTACCGCCGGTCCAGGTGCTCGGTCAGCAATGCGTGGATCTCCTGGATACGCGCCGTCTGCTGGGAGCCGTACCGGGTCAGCTCCCGCCCGCCGGACTCCAGCCCCTCCAAATACAGCAGCAGCTCCTGGAGCTTCAGCCGGAGATAGGGTAGCCGCCGCATCTCCGGCTGCCGGTACAGGGGCCGGAAGATCTCCTCCAGCTCCGGTCCCGCCGGAAGGGCGAAGGTCCCGCCTCCGCAGAATTTTTCCGCCAGCCTCTCGGCCTGGAAGTCCGCCTCCGCCAAGATGGGGGGCGGCGACTCCGCCAGATGGGTCAAATCCACGCAGATCATCAGCCCCGCGTACATCTCCGCCGGGAAGTGCATCACAGAATCCGCGCAGCAGTCCGCACTGTGGAGGGACAGATCGCCCTCCCCCAGATAGACCGACATGCCGTCCCGCAGGTCCCAGCCCACCCGGCCCAGGCGGCAGTGGTTGATCTCCAGCGTGGACCGGGCCGCCTCGTGCCGGAAGGCGGCATAGGTGCCCAGGACCGTGTTGAAGGACGCCTCCACCCCCGGAAAGACCGGGTAGACCTCCATCCGTCCCCGTCCATCCGTCTCTCCCTGAAATGTCCCGGTGAACAAAACCCCAGGTTCGGCCGCAGGGCGCCCCACGATCTCCATAGTCCCCTGCGGCAGCTCCGCCAGAGCCATCCGCAGGCAATCCGCTTGCTTCATTCCGCCGCTCCTTCCCACCTCACGCCGAGGGGCAGGCAATCTCCACCATCGCCTCAATCATGTGGTGCAGCAGCTGGGCCCGCTCCGTCTCGGCAGCCTTATAGTAGACCTCTTTCCCGTCCCGCCGGCTGACGATCAGGCCGCCGGCCTTCAGCTGCTTCAGGTGGTGGGACACCGCCGGGGAGCTCATCTCCACCATGGAGGAGAGGTTGATGACGCACTCTTCACAGTGGCACAGCAGCCAAAAAATCCGGATGCGGCTGCCGTCCCCCAGCTGTTTGAAGATGTCAGCCACTGTCTGGAAATCGTCCACGCTGGGCATCTGTTCCAGCTCCCGCTCCATGGACTGTCCATGGTCGTGGGGCAGCTTCTTTTCTTCCATCGGTCGTCCCTCCTTCTGGTTTTGTATTCTACCACACCCCGCGCCATTCTGGAAGAGCGAAAATATGCCGCCCCGCATTGGCCCAATCGGAAGGAGTTTTTGCCCAATCGGAAGATTCTCTCCCTCCCCCGTTGACTTGGGGGGCCGCCCCGTGTATGATAAGACCATAGATTAAATAATTGCTTAATCGTTTTGCTCAATTGCTGAAGGGAGACTTTTATATGAAAAAAACCTATAAGATCGATGTGGACTGCGCCAATTGCGCCAACAAGATGGAGGAGGCCGCCCGGAAGACCGAAGGCGTCCAGAGCGCCACCGTGAACTTCATGGCGCTGAAGATGATCGTGGAATTCGCGGAGGGGCAGGACCCCAAGGCCGTGATGGAGCAGGTCCGCAGAAATTGCAAAAAGGTGGAGGACGACTGCGAAATCTACCTGTAAGCGCGTTTTTCAGGAAAGCACCCCCTCCGGAGGCGGGGTGTTTTCTTTCCCAAAACAATTAAACGTTTATTGAATTATCAGCCGCACGGAGCGGCTCAGATCGGAAGTGAACCTCATGAATAAAAAGCAGAAAATCATGCTGATCCGCATTCTGACAGCGGCGGCCCTGCTGGCTGTCCTGCATGTTCTCCCCGTCACAGGCTGGATGCGGTTTGGGCTGTACCTGATCCCCTATCTGATCGCAGGTTACGACATCCTGCGAAAGGCCCTGAAGGGCATCCAAAACCGCCAGGTGTTCGACGAGAACTTCCTGATGGCCGTGGCCACTGTGGGCGCCATTGCCCTGGCCCTGTACGAGCGGAGCGGGGATTACACCGAGGCCATCGCCGTCATGCTGTTCTATCAGATCGGCGAGTGGTTCCAGAGCTATGCAGTAGGCCGGAGCCGCCGGAACATCAGTGAGCTGATGGACATCCGCCCGGACTACGCCAACGTGGAGCAGGACGGGAAGCTGGAGCAGGTAGACCCGGACGAGGTGTCCATCGGCACCGTTATTGTGGTCCAGCCCGGCGAGAAGGTTCCTATCGACGGCACTGTGGTGGAGGGCGCCTCCACCCTGAATACCGCCGCCCTCACCGGCGAGTCCCTGCCCCGGGAGGTCCGGGAGGGGGACGAGATCATCAGCGGCTGCGTCAACATGACCGGGCTGCTGAAAATCCGTACCACCCGGGAATTCGGCGAGTCCACGGTGTCCAAGATCCTGGACCTGGTGGAGAACGCCTCCTCCCGCAAGTCTCGGTCGGAGGACTTCATCTCCCGGTTCGCCCGGGTGTATACCCCCGCCGTGTGTTTCGCCGCCCTGGCCCTGGCCATCCTGGTCCCTCTGGCCCGGACGCTCCTTCTGGGCCTGCCCGCCGGCTGGAGCGTCTGGGTCTACCGGGCCCTCACCTTCCTGGTGGCCAGCTGTCCCTGCGCTCTGGTCATCAGCATCCCTCTCAGCTTCTTTGCCGGCATCGGCGGGGCCAGCAACGCCGGCGTACTGGTAAAGGGCTCTAACTATCTGGAGACTCTGTCCCAAACCAAAACGGTGGTCTTTGACAAGACCGGCACCCTGACCCAGGGCGTGTTTGAGGTCAACGGCATCCACCATCATGAGATGGAGAACGAGAAGCTGGTGGAGTACGCCGCTCTGGCGGAGAGCGCTTCCAGCCACCCCATCAGCAAAAGCCTGCAGCGGGCCTATGGCCGGGAGATCGACCGCAGCCGGGTGACGGATGTTCAGGAGATCAGCGGCAGCGGCGTCATCGCCAAAGTGGACGGCGTGGAGGTAGCCGCCGGCAACGACAAGCTGATGGACCGGCTGGGCGTGCCGTACATCCCCTGTCACAGCGTAGGCACCATCATCCACATGGCCGTCGGCGGGAAGTATGCCGGACATATCGTCATCTCCGACGTGGTGAAGCCCCACGCCCGGGAGGCTGTCCAGGCGCTGCGGTCCGCCGGTGTTCATAGGACCGTCATGCTCACCGGCGACGCCAAGCCGGTGGCAGACCAGGTGGCCCAGTCCCTGGGCATCGATCAGGTTTACGCCGAGTTGCTCCCCGCCGGAAAGGTGGAAAAGGTGGAAGAACTGCTGCTGGACAACTCTGAGCGGGGAAAGCTGGCCTTCGTGGGGGACGGCATCAACGACGCCCCGGTCCTCAGCCGGGCGGATATCGGTATTGCCATGGGCGCCATGGGCTCCGATGCCGCCATCGAGGCCGCCGACGTGGTCCTGATGGATGACGATCCCGCCAAAATCGCAAAGGCCATCCGGATCTCCCGCAAGTGCCTGCGGATCGTCTATGAAAACATCGTCTTTGCCATCGGCATCAAGCTGGCGTGTCTGGTGCTTGTGGCCCTGGGGTTCGCCAATATGTGGCTGGCCATCTTCGCCGATGTGGGTGTGATGATCCTGGCAGTGCTCAACGCCATCCGTGCGCTGTTCGTCAAAAAGCTGTGAACGCGGAAAGCGCCCCGTCCAAGGCTGCACGGGCATGTCCCGGAGTCCGGCGGCAGAGCCCCAGGCAAAGGCAGCCCTCCGGTCAAGCGTGAAGGGACCAAATCCGCACAAAAACCCGGCGCCGGGAATTCCCGGCGCCGGGTTCTGTATGTACAGACCAGGTCAAAATGCAAAGAGTAAATGTCATTTCAGTAAAATTGAACACGGCCATGACGTTCCCTGCTTATTGGTGAATAGCCTGGAATTCCGTAGGGAACTGCAGCTTATGTGATCACAAGATTTTCAAATCATGTGTTCTTTTCTTTCCTGGTGTTTTCAAACACCCAGAATATAGCGCCCAGAATCACAATCCCACCAATTATGGAGCTTTTGCTCAGGGTCTCTCCCAAAAAGGCATAGCTGAACACGGCAGTGAACACAACACCGGAATACTGATAGATGCTGACCTCAGAGGCCGGGGCCTGCTGATAAGCGTATGTCAGGAAGAACTGTCCCCCTGCCGCAAAGACGCCGATCAGCAAAAGCATCACGAATACCTTTGGAGACGGAATCACCAGATTCGGCAGCATCATCAGTCCTGCGCAGACCGTACTCAGTGCGGAAAAGTGGAAGATAATCGCAGATGGGTGCGTGAAATTTTTACAGTAGGACAACATGGTGTAAGCCATGCCGGATACCACCGCTGCCAGCAAAGCCGCCAGAAGCGGGAACGGGTTGGAGTCGAAGGACGGCTGCATGGCGATATATGCGCCCACAAGACACAGGATCGTTGAGGCGATCTTGACGGGAGTGATCTTCTCCTTCAGGAAAATACCGGCGAGCAGTGTGACAAATACCGGAGATGCCCGGTTCAGCATAGCTACATCCGCTTGGCGGGCGTGACCGGCCGCATAGAAGAAGAGCACGATCCCCAGAAAGCCGAAGAACGACCTTCCCCAAAGCGCCCAGCCTCCTCGTTTGATCTCCTGAAAAACCTGCAGGTTTTCCCGTCGGACCATAACAGCTGCAATAATCAGGCTGACAAGATTGCGGAAGAAGGTCTGCTCAAATGTCCCCACCTCTTCAGAGCTCAATTTGACAAATACCTGCATGATGGAAAAGGACAGCGATGAGACCAGCATCAAATATATAGCTTTGGTTTTTTTGTTTTTCGTAATCAGTCTCTCCTTTTATATGGCAACATACAGCGTGGCCGTCTGCACGGGAAATCAGCGCAGACGACCGGAATACACTTCCGGTCGTCTGTTCCGATCCCACCCGGGGCCTGCGCAGCAGAAATCAATAGTCGCCGTTGTAACTGGTTCCGTGGGGCGTTGTCCAGCTATAATCTCCCAGCTTTTCCGCCTTTGTCTCCTCGCCGTTGGCCACACGCAGAAGCAGCTCGTAAAGCTCGCGGCCGCTTTCTTGCAGGCTCAGTTCCCCATACAGCATGGGAGCTGCGGAGTAGTCGATCATGTCCTCCAGCGCCGTCGCAGTCTGGGGGTTGCCTGTGATCTTGATGGTCGTCATACATGCGTTGCCGATGGGGTTGCCCCGCCCAGTGGTGAAGAGGCAGATATGGCATCCGCTCATGGCCAGCGTGGTGGACGCATAGGCATCATTGGCGCCCTGTGCCTGGTTGATGCCCCAGGCTCCCGCGCCGGGGACCGGATCACCGCAGTCCAGGATCCCCAGGATCCGGCGATGTCCCTGGGTTTTGAAGCTGCCCAGGTTCTTCTCGGTCATAGTGGTCAGTCCGCCCGCCTTATTGCCGGGAGTGGGATTGACCTGGGAGAGGCCCTTACCGCCTCTGCGGGTGCAGTCCTCATTGAAGAAATCTCCGATATCCATCAGGCGCATGCCGATCTCATAAGAAGCCGCTGTGGTGGGATAGCCGCCGCGGCCACAAACCTCCACCGCTCTTCCGCCGGCGGACAGGTGCATATCGATTGCCTCACCCACCACCGGATTGGCGGACAGGCCGCTGGTCCAGTCAGATCCGCCGTTATAGCCGCCGATAATCAGTCCGCTGAGGGGGCAGGGTTCGCGCTTCTGGGCCTCTGCCTGCCGCTTCAGATCCTCCACAGCTGCAATCCCGTCCTGGATGGCCTTGGTGACACCGCCGTCCGCCTGGATGCTGATATTCACCACCGGTCGGCCAGTCTTACGGATCTCCTCCGCCACATCTTCAGGATCTGTCTGCTGGCACCCCAGGGACAGCAGTACCACGCCAAAGGTGTTCGGGTGCGTGCCGGTTGTGATGAATCCTCTGCGGGTCCGCTCAAAGCGATCCGGAAACTCACCGCAAGCCGCATCGACAAACGTGGCAGGGACATTGCAGGCAGCAGAGATCCGCTGCGCCGCATTGTTGGAGCACTGAACCAGAGAGATCACCACCACCTGGTTCCGGATCCCAAAGGAACCGTCTGCCCGCTTATAGCCCATGATCGTCTCCGGCAGGCCCAACTCTTCCTTTTTGTATTTATGGTGGATCGTGTAATCCATGGCATCCGGTGCCATGGAGCGATAGTAAGCACGCTGTTCCCGGTTGATTTCCTCAAAGTCATCGTAAACATTGTGCTCATGTACCCAGTCTCCCTTTTTGATGAACTGGGTGGCCACGCCGATATGTACACCATACTTGATGATCTCGGCTCCTTTTTCGATATCAGTGCGGGCGATTTTGTGCCCCTCTTTGATATATTCGTTGGCCGTGATCTCCTCACCAGCCACTAGTGTGCACTCACCCGCCTGGATAGGCTCTACGGCAACTGCGACGTTGTCGCTCTCCTCAATCAGCATGCTTTTTTTGTAAATTTTCATTCCTGTTTACTCCTCCAGTAATTTAGGATTGGTGTTCTCTTACCGTAATACTGCGGCGATGCGATCCATGATCTCCTCGATCAGATTTCGGGGTGCAGCCAGGTTCAATCGTTCAAATCCATTTCCCTCTGGGCCGAACATACTGCCTTCGTCCATCGCCACATGGGCCTGATACAGCATCTTTTGGCGCAGTTTTTCGGCATCCGGCTCCAGTCTCCGGAAGTCAATCCATTGGAGATAGGTCCCCTCCAGAGGGGAGATCTTGACGTCTCCATTCCAAGTATCTTCCGCAAACTCCCGAACGAACTGGTCATTTTTCTGAATATAAGCCAGGCATGAATCCAGCCAGGCTTCCCCGTGGTCCCAGGCAGCCTTTGCAGCAACGGGGGCAAAAAAGTTCGGATGGGCACGACAATACCGTGCGAACATCTGGTCAAATCGTTTCCGGCGTTCCTCATTGGGGATCATAATGCAAGAAAAAGAAAGCCCCGCCAGATTGAATGTTTTGGATGGAGCATGGCAAACGGCACAGTTTTCCGCATAGTCCTGGCCCAGCGAGGCAAACACGATATGCTGGTGGCCCGGGAAGATCAGATCGCTGTGGATCTCATCTGCGATTACAAACACATGATGCCTGCGGCAGATCTCGCCCACTCTGCGGAGCTCTTCCTCCGTATAAACACGGCCCACCGGATTGTGCGGGTTGCTTAAAACAAAGGCCCTGCATCTGGGGGATGCCGCTTTCCTCTCAAAATCTGCAAAGTCGATCTCATAGCGCCCATCCCTGAGCTGTAACGGACTGTTTACAACAACCCGTTTCTGCTGCTGTATCGAATCAGCGAAGGGATAATACACCGGTCTCTGGATCAGGACCTCATCGCCTTCCTCCGTCTCTGACAGCAGCAGGAGATTGATGGCTGTCACGACACCGGGGGTAAAACGGAACCAGTCCGCCGCCGCATTCCAGCCATTTCTCCGTTGCTGCCAGCGCAGATAGGACGCAATAACCTCATCAGTGACTTTGGTATATCCATACATGCCGTTCTTAGCTGCCTCAATGATGGCTTCCTGAACCTCCGGAAGTGTCTTCAGATCCATATCTGCAATCCAGGCGGGCAGAACGTCTTGGGTTCCAAAAGTCTTTTCCAGTTCAGCTGGCTCCCACTTAACCTGCCCCCACGGCAGGCGGCTTTCAAAGTGGTCAAAGTCAAACGTTTTTTCCATCCTTACCTCTTTCTGATCCTAAATCGGGATTTATCACAGGCCATTAATCTCCCTCACAAAATGGCATTTGACAAAATGATCCTTTTCGATCTCTTCCAGCTGGGGCTCATTTTCAAAACATTCCGGCTTCGCATATACACATCTGGGGGCGAAGCGGCAGGACTTTGTCACGTTGATAGGCGAAGTGATCTCACCCTTCAAAATGATCTGATTATCCGGCGCATTGTACTTGGGCAGCGGGATCGCAGAAATCAATGCCTTTGTATAGGGATGATATTGGTGGGCAAAGATCTCTGCGGATCCAGCCTTCTCTACCATCTGTCCCAGATACATCACCGTGATATCATCGGAGATATGCTTGACCACGGACAGGTTGTGGGTGATAAACAGATATGTGAGATTCCGCTCCTTCTGGAGCTCCATCATCAGGTTCAGAATCTGTGCCTGAATGGACACGTCCAAAGCAGAGACCGGCTCATCGCAGACCACCAGCTTGGGATCCAGAATCAGCGCCCGGGCGATACCTACCCGCTGGCGGCGTCCACCATCCAGTTCATGCGGATACAGGCCATAGGTTCTCTCTGCCAGTCCCACCACATCCATGATCTCACGGACTTTTTTCTGCTGCTCCTCTTTGGAATTGCAGAGCTTATAGATCTTCAAAGGCTCTGCGATGATATCTCCGATGGACATTCTGGGGTTCAGAGATGCGTAGGGATCCTGGAAAATGATCTGCATATCCTTGCGAAGCTCTTTCAGCTGCGCCTTGGTCACGTCCGAGATATCCTTTCCCTGAAAGATAATCCGGCCGCCTGTTCTCTGATGCAGGTGCAGGATCACCCGGCCCAGTGTAGACTTTCCGCAGCCGGATTCTCCCACGATCCCCAGCGTCTGTCCCTCCCGCAGACCGAAGGTGACGCCATCCACTGCATGGAGTGTCCCCTTTTTGGTGGCAAAATACTTTGTCAGGTCTTCTACTCTTAAAATCTCAGCCATACTCAAACCTCCGTGTCAGAAAAACGGTTGCAGCGGACCATGTGAGAGTCCGAAAGCTTCACCGGCTTGATTTTTCCGGTCTGGCAGGCTTCTGTCGCATAGGGACATCTGGGGTGGAACTTGCATCCATCCGGAAGGTTTGCGGGGTCCGGTACCATGCCCTGAATCACTTTCAGCGTAGATGCGTCGTTCTCAATATCCGGCAGAGAGTCAAACAGACCGATGGTATACGGATGCCGCTTATCTGTATAAATTTCCTTGAGGGTTCCGGATTCCACGATCTCCCCGGCGTACACCACCGCGACCTTGTCGCAGATCTTCGCCACAACGCCCAGATCATGAGTGATGAGGATCAGGGAGGTCTGATACTCCTGCTTCAATTTTTTCATCAGCTCCAGCACCTGCGCCTGGATCGTCACGTCCAAGGCTGTGGTAGGCTCGTCCGCGATCAGCAGCTCTGGGCTGCAGGCCAAGGCGATAGCGATCATCACCCGCTGCTTCATGCCGCCGGAAAACTGGTGGGGGTAGTCGTCGCAACGGGCGCCGGGGATACCCACCTGCTCCAGCATCTCCATAGCACGCTTCCGGGCCTCGGCCTTCGAGATCTTGTTGTGCAGCAGGATCACTTCTGCAATCTGATCTCCTACCCGTGTCACCGGGTTCAGGGAAGTCATGGGATCCTGGAAGATCATGGAGATCTTTCCGCCGCGGATCCGGCGCATCTGCTTTTCTGAAAGTTTCAGCAGATCCTCTCCCTCAAACAGGATCGATCCCTTTACGATCTCTCCTGGCGGATCCGGCACCAGCCCCATGATTCCAAGGGCCGTGGTGGTCTTTCCGGCACCGGTCTCCCCCACCAGGCCGATACTTTCGCCCCTCTCCAGAGAAAAGGTGATGTCATTCACCGCCTGCACAGTTTCCTCGTCTGTCACATAACGGATTTCAAGGTCGTGCACTTCCAATATATTTTCAGCCATACCGTACTCCTTTCACCGCTCACTTCTTCAATCTGGGGTCCAGGCAGTCCCGCAGGCCATCTCCTACAACGTTGAGTGCATAGACCACCACCATGATGGCAAGGCCGGGAATGACCGTGAGGTAAGGTTCTGTCCGGATGTACCGCCGGCCGGTGGACAGCATTGCGCCCCACTCCGGCAGCGGAGCCTGAATGCCAAATCCCAGGAAACTCAGAGCAGAAGCGGAAATGATGGCGCCCGCCATGGCCAGTGTGGCCTGCACGATCAGAGAGGAAATAGAATTGGGAAGAATGTGGTGGACAATGATACGCCAGTTATTGGCGCCGATGGCTCGGGCCGCCTCGACAAACTCCTGTTCCCGTGTTGACATAACTGCTGCCCGCACCACGCGCGCGAATTTTGGCGTAGAAGACAGGCCCACCGCCAGCATCAGGTTGAACAAGCTGGAACCCAGTGCCGTGACAATGCACATGGCCAGCAGCATCTGGGGAATGGCCATGAACAGATCCATACAGCGCATAATGATATTGTCCAGCTTGGGATAGTAGGCTGCCAGGACACCCAAAATTCCGCCTGTAATGACAGAAATTCCAACCGCCAGGAAGCCGATGGCCAGAGAATAACGGCTGCCATAGATCAGGCGGCTCAACTGGTCCCGGCCAAGGTTGTCTGTGCCGAAAATATGCTCTGCGCAGGGCGCGATCATGGCACGGCTGGCATCCTGATCATCATATCCGTATGGTGCGATCTGATCGGCGAAAATTGCGATGAGAACGAAAAGGATCAAAACGATCAGTCCCACCAGCGCCTGCTTGTTCTTTTTAAAACGTCTCCAGATTTCGGAGAGCATACTGTGATTTTTCATGCCGCCTTCTTCTCTCCTCTCTTCTTGAAACGGAAGAACCCGCTCTTGGAGCTCTCATACATGGTCTTCATGCGGGGGTCAATAAACGTGTAGATGATATCTACAATCAGGTTCAAAATGGCCGAGACAAACGCGATCAGCAGCACACATCCCTGCACGGCAGCATAGTCTCGGGCATTCATGGAATCCACCAGGTACTTTCCCACGCCATTGATGGAGAAAATCACCTCTGTGACAATGGAGCCGGCCAGCAGAACACCTAGCTGCAGCCCGATTACGGTGACAATGGGGATCATAGCATTTTTCAATGCATGGCTCAGGATTACCATCCAATAAGTCTGGCCCTTTGCCTTGGCCGTGCGGATATAGTCCTGCCGCATAACCTCCAGCATGGAGCTGCGGGTTGTCCGCATGATAGTGGCAGAGGAATTCACGCCCAGCGCAACCACCGGCATGATCATCTGCGTCCAGCTATTCCCGTAGCCCGAAGCCGGAAGCCAGCCCAGTCCAACGGAGAAAATCAGAATCAGCATCAGGCCCTGCCAGAACATCGGCATGGAAATTCCAAATAAAGCGCACCCTGTGCACAGAGAGTCCAGAATGGTGTTCTGTTTCAGAGCAGCTACGATTCCGAAGAATATTCCAAGTATAATGCCCAGAACAATGCTCCATGCGGAGATATTGAATGTTACAGAGAAGCGCACGAGAAGTTCGTTCAAAACCGGAGTTCTGGAGCGGTAGGAGATTCCAAGGTCCCCCTGAAACAGGCCCAGCAGTGTCCTTCCCAGCCGCTCCCAGTAGGTCCCGTTGATCCCCATCTCAATGCGGTATGCCTCAACAGCTTCCGGCGTGGCGTTATCTCCCAAGGCCAGATAAGCAGGATCACCAGGAGAAAAATAGAGAATTGTAAAAACAACAATGGTTACACCGATCAATATGGGAATGATCCATAAGATTCGCTTGATAATGTATTTCAGCATGGTTCGTTTTCCTCACTCAACCAGCGCGGCGCCCCGGAGGCCACCGCTTTTTTGTACTGTCATGTAAAAAAATAGGATGGGTGAATAATTGTTGTATTATCCACCCATCCCTTGGATCAAATCAAACCCTTAATCCGGAGAATCATTTTACGCGAAGTAGCAATACTTCAGCAGCGGAGCCTGGAATGCGCCATTGCGGAAGCCCTGCAGATCGCTGGTGTAGCAGTGGATATCCTCCTGCTGATAGATGGGAACGATGACACATTCATCCAGCACCTTCTGCTGGATTTCTGCATTCAGTTCGCTGCGCTTTGCAGAGTCCGCCTCCATAGCAGCAGCATCAATCAGGGCATCCATCTCAGGATCGCTGTATCCGAAGATGTTGTTGGCGTTATCGGTGTAGAAGAATCGGTTCGCATAGTCAATATCGCCGTTGGTGGCAGAGATGCCCCAGGTATAAATATCGAAGTTGTGCTCCACCTTCAAAGCCTGAGAGTTTGTGGCAGCGTCCAAAGCAACGATCTCCACATCAATACCGATCTGCCCCAGTGCATTGGCAAAGAACTCACCATAGGCCTGACGCACAGCCATGTGGCCCACGTGATATCTGCAGGAGAACCCGTCGGGGTAACCGGCCTCTGCCAGCAGTTCTTTGGCCTTCTCAAGATTATATTCATAGACCGGATAATCCACATGATAGGGAGAGTCCACATCCGCGATGGAATCAGGAATATTGCTGGGCAGCAGGCCTTCCGCGGGCTGACCGACGCCGTCCATGCAGACCTCCCATGCACCGTCAATATCCAGTGCATAAGCGATAGCCTGGCGGACACGGACATCGTCAAAGGGAGAATTCCGCAGATTGAAGCTCAGATAGCAGTTGTCCGTCGTATACTCACGGAATACCACAACATCAGAATTGGCCTCGGCAGCCTCGATATCCACGCCGGAAAGATTGTAGCACATATCTGCGCCGCCGGTCTCCACCTCGATGTAGCGGTTGCCATCTTCGGAAATCACTCTGAATTCCACATTCTTGATGGCAGGCTGGCCCTCCACATAGTAGTCGTCGAAGCCCACCAGACTCACGCTGCTGCCGATAGACCATTCGCCCCAGGTATAAGGACCGGTACCGATGTCCATATTGGCCCAATCCCCGTTTCCTTCCTCATATCCCTTCTGGCTGAACATCACGCAGGTAGGGAATGAGAGGTTGGCGATTACAGGCATATAGGGTTCGTCCATCACGATGACAAAAGTCCTCTCATCCACCGCATAGCTGTTTTCCAGATCCATATGGTCGGTAACAGAGGTGTTGGAGCTCTCCCGCAGGCAGCGCAGAGAGAAGAGGCAATCCTCGGCCGTCAAAGGCTCGCCGTTATGGCACATGACGCCTTCCCGAAGAGTCATTGTCAGCTCAGTGGCATCATCGTTGAATTCCCAGGATTCGGCCAGAAGCGGCTTGTACTCTCCTTCCGGCACTGTGCGCTCGATCAGGGTCTCGTAGACATTTGCCTTGATCTTCAAAGTATCATTGGTGCTGCTTCCGTTGATAGGGTCCTTGTCTGCCATATCTGCCTGAACGGCAATAGTCAGAGTATCTTTCGCCTCTCCCCCATCATCGCCGTTTCCGGCATCTTCTGTGCCGCCGCCACATGCAGTTGTCAACATGCAGAGACACAGCACGGAGGAAAAAATCCGCAGCAACTTTTTTTTCATAACATCTCTTCTCCTTTTTCATATTTTACAATCACCGGTTTTCACCGGAAACTGCCATTTTTGTTGCCCCCTTTAAAACCGGTCATAGCTGACGATTTCTTCCATATTCTTTTTTGTCTTCCGGGGGCTGTTGTCCGCACCATATCCGAGCGCTACCATAGATACGACCCGCGCAGATGCCGGAACATGCAGCAAATCTTTGACCGCATCTTCTCTAAATGCACAGATGATACACGTATCTAACCCCTGTTCTGCCGCTTCCAGCAGAGCAAATCCTGTGGCCAGAGACATGTCCACTACATAGCCATATTGCCCGCAGGGCATTACAAAATCTGTGCGGTCCGTAGCGCAGAACACCAAAAGTACATCTGCTTCCTCCACCATGGGCTGTGTCTCAGCCTGCTGGCGGATCTGCTGCTTCAAGGCACTGTCCCGTACCACGATCACCCGGATATTCTGATCGTTATGTCGGGAAGGCGTCAGGCGGACAGCCTCCAGAACTGCATTGAGTTTTTCCTGTTCCACCTTGCGGGGCAGATAGCTCCGCACACTTCTTCTAGCCTTCATGGCCCCTATGACATCCATGCCTTTTCCTCCAAAAGCCGCTGGTCAGCGGACCATCTCCTGAATCTCCTCCAGCGTCTTGCCGGCCATCCCCAGCTTTTCTGCGGTGCGTCCCTCTTTCCAGAAGTCCCGACCGCAGACAGCACTGGCGATATTGACAAAGGCGTCCATCATCGGGGTGGGGATGCCCAATGCATGGCCCACGGAAGCCAGAGGTACCAAGCCGGACATGGTATCCTCCACGATGAACCGGTGCTTGGTATTGGTCGGGTTGCGCAGAGCGCGATAGGATTCGATGCTCTGAATCAGATCATACAGGCTGTCCTTCGGCTCCAGCTTGTAGGTCTTGACCAGCATATCCCCCAGCGCCAGCGCATCCACGCCCAGCGCCCTGCATACAGCGACACGCTCCTTGTCGCAAGCGGAGATGATATCGGCAATATGTGGGGTGATTCCCTCCATGTAATAGTCGTAGCTCTGCCCCAGATCCATCTTGTTGATGTTCATGAGGCTGGGGATGGGGTGCAGCATGGCGCCGGCGCCCTCAAAGCCGGTCTCCAGCACATTGGCCGCAGGCTGCAGGCAGGGGAAGATGGGTCCCAGCACTTTCATCAGGCGGTCGATATCACTGGCGGGCAGTGTCGCCACCGGCACGTGGACCTTCAGGCCCGTGTGAAGGATATTGCCGACCTCATAACTGCGGCAGCCATACATCAGGTCCCCCGCCTCCGCAATGATAAGATCCTTGCCGCAGCCATCCTCGCCGCGCAGGATATTGGCGATCTCCAGAGCACCTCCGCAGTGGCCGGGATTCAGCATGACGATCTGCCCATCCTTCAGATAGGGCTTGCAGGCATAGGCGATGCTTCTATGGGCATCCGTAGTAGAGACAACCATGATCACGTCCACGTCATCCATGACTTCATCGATCCGGTCCGTAATAACCGCCGGTGCGGCCTCGCAGGCAATGACGCCGGTGACCTTGATTGTTTTGAGTTCCTGCAGACGATGGATTTTTTCCTTGTCGATGTCATACAGCTTGGCGATATAGCCCTTGCTGGTGAGAATGGCGGCCATGCTCTGTCCGCCTGCGCCCGCTCCGATAATCGCAAATTTCAACATCTTGATTCCCTCCACATTTCATTTTCCTATGGAATTTGAACAAACGTATTTTGCTTTGAAAAAATACCCAAGGGCGTTTCTCCTTAGGTGTTGTTTCCATTTCCAAAATTACCGCGGCTTCTGTGCCTGATTGAAGGTGATCTCGTCAGCTCTTTTCCTGTCCGTACTGCTCCTCTCTGCAAACATTGTGTTTTTTGTCTGATCCTGTCCTGTTTTGCTTGTCTTAATTTTATCACATTGACAGGAAATCCGTTTATATGGTATTGTTAGTACTAAATATATGAATTTCATATCTTTACGGGCACACTTCAGGGAGACTGTCTCTCCCGGGCGCACGCCGGATCCCCTGTCCGACTTCTGCGTTTTTCCGGACTGTGACAGGACATTGGAGAGCAATCCCAAAGGCCCCTCAGCAAACTGGGCGGAAAATGCCGAGGCTGTCTAGGGGGGCATTATTATGTACGGAGGGAGGATCCAACATGACGTTCCAACAGCTCAGCTTCGTGGTAGAGGTCGCCAACTGCGAATCCATCAACAAAGCCGCCGAGCGGCTCTATACGTCCCAGAGCAATGTCAGCAACAGCATCAAGGCCTTGGAGGAAGAATTGGGAATCCAGATCTTCCTTCGAACCAAAAAGGGCGTTTCCGTCACGGAAGAGGGGCGGGAGTTCTTGAGCTATGCAAACGAGATCATAGACAAAAAAATTTTTGTAGAAGATCTGTATGCAAAGAGCCACTTCCGCAAGCAGTATTTCAGTGTCTCTTCCATGCGATCCTTCTTTCTCAGCACGCCCATCACAAGGCTTTGGCCGCAGATTTCAGACGGCCACGGCGGCTTTATCTATATCAGGCTGAAAAAACAGTCTTTTTACGATGTTCTGGATGATGTGCAGCACTGCCGCTCCGACCTGGGGATCGTCTTCCTGATGAAATCCCACAGTAATCGGATCACGCGGCTTTGCAGCGTAAAGGACTTGGATTACCATCTGTTGGGGGAGAGCCATATCAGCATCGTCACGAGAGCGGACCACCCCATTCTGCAGGCTCAGGAGACCGTTCCGGTGGAAGACCGTATGACGGACTATCCCTATGTGATTGCAGAAAACCACGAGAATTTCGGCAGATTTTACGATGATGATTCCGAGTCCATCTCTCAACTGTTTCAGTCTCCCCCAAAATGCATCATCTCTATTAACGACAGTGCTGCCAGCCAGGATATTGTGGCTCAATCCGATGCTTTTTTCATCAGTTCTACCCGCTGGCAGCATCCGCAGCACTACCATTTTTCCTCGGTCCCGCTTAAGGGAGAAGATAGTATCCTGGCCCATTATTATGTCACCAAGAAGGGGCAGACGCCTCACCCTTTGACCGCTCCCTATGTGGAAGAACTGAAAAAAATGTTCCATGGTCTTTAACGAGGATATTCCAACATACTGAGCAAACAGCGACATGGAGCAGCCTCCTTCCATCCTCAAATCTCCCCTTCCGAAACACTTCTCTGCCCAGTCTCATCTCGGCCTCGCATCCTGTGCCTTTTATTACATAAAACCTGCTTGCTCCAGGCGGAGATTCAGAAACTGCTGATCCAGAGTATAACTTGGACCATCCTTGCCCATCCATACCCGGGATTTTTTTCAGATTTTCTTCTATAAAAGAATGATGAATGAGATTTTTTCTGGCGTGGAGGGTATTCCGGACAGCTACTTTTCCCTGTGGATGACCGTTGGCCGCATCTAAGCGGGAACTCTGCTGGGCTATGGTATCTATGCGGCGATAGCCCCCCAGAATAAGGATGTCCTTCCGAGTCTCGTAAATACGGACAGCATCGTCCCCCCTGCCCTGTTCCGTAAAGAGTGGTCTATCCTTCAGCCCGTCTGGAGTTCCTGGCAGGCGCAGGATATGGATTTTACGGGGGCAATACACAGCAAGTAATTGGCTGGACATAGGAATATTTACACAGGTATTGAATAAGATCGGACGCCGCACCAATGGACTTTTGGTGCGGCGTCCCAATATATTCTTCAAAATGACAGCCCCGAGATAGATTTCTAATGTTTCTGAGCCAATTGTTTATGAATGTGTTTTGTCTGAGGACACCGGAAATTTTATATTTCCGCTTCTAACGCTTCTGCAACCGTTTCCAGCAGATCACGGGCGGAAGCCTCTGCGGGCAATTTTCTCCCGCAGGCCACAGCGGATGCAGTCGGATGCCTTTCTGTAAGTCTGGGGCAGAGCCGCATAATACGCCTCCTGGTTGGCAGTGTAGCCCGTGTTGTTCCCCAATCGCTCCGGATTTCTCATGCCGCTTAAAACAGTCAAAGCCCCGTCCAGCCCCGCAATGAGCCGGATGGACCAGGAGGAGGCCGGTCCGGCGGTCGCATCAGCTTGGTACAGCAGCACAGCGGCCTCCTCCGGTAAGTTCATCAGAGCGCCTCCCTTCACCGGCTCCACGACCGCAATCTCTTTCCCGTATCTCCGGGCCACCTCATCGCACTTCCGGCACTGGGGATTGGGAGCCCTCCCAGTCCGGACAGTTGCGCTGAAGCTGCACCAGCTCAACTATCTGGATGGTCTTGGGGGATCTTCTCCAGGGCCTCCGCAGCTCTTCGGAAAGAACAACTGATATGCTGCGCCAACTCCTTGTCTCGCATTTCACGGGGAAACCGGAAGCTGCCAGCCGCTCTGCCATGGGGTACCGGGATGCTCCCATGTTGTGGAGCAGATAGTTGTCAAAGCAGTCCTTAACGGAGAGCTCTATCTGTCGCCGCAGGACTAGCTCCCGATTTTCCTGCCTGTGGATACAATTTCTGTTACAAGCTGCCAACTGGATCTGGTCCGGGAGCCGGATCGAACCATGACTGTGTGGTAAAAGGGATCGTCATGTAACCCTTGTCATGCTTGCCCTCAGAGCACTTTTTCTCTATGAATTGATGCGCAGCCTCGTTTACAGGGGCATTGGGGAGATATCCACCCATCAGCAGGAAAAGTTCTGTAACGAAGCGGAATTGCGGATGTAAATATCTATTTGACCAGACTGGTAAGGCGATGCATCAATACCGGCAAAAGCCACCGACGCCGTCTTGGAGTGGAAACGGCGGACATCGCCAATCTCCGCCATAAGTTGTGAGCCGAGCGATGGACCAACACCAAATATCCTCATCACCACGGGATATTCCGGGCGTGAAGATGCCCAAGATCGCATTTGCAGTTTTGCAGTTTCAGGGCGGCCAATGCTGCACAGGCCGTCCGGAGTTGAGAGACAGCCCGTTCTGCCAGAAGTCTGGCAGTATCAGTTTTCGGCATAACATCAAAGTGACTACGGGCAGAAGCATAAATATCCAATGCCCTATCTTCGCTGAAGTTGTAGCTATATTTCTTACACCACCTTTGGTATTTGGAAATAAATGCTTTTTCACATAAAACGCAAACGCACTCACAGTTCCAAAATGTCGCTGCGAAGTCCACCATTTCTCGCTGCCATCGGTACGCGGAGGGCTTGAAAACAGGCGGTTTGCGCCCGGAAAAGCCGTGTCTAACAGAGAGATCAGGTTGTTCTTCAACTTTTGAATACGGCTGGTATTGCCTGGTAGCAGTTTCTGCGCATCAATCGGGTATCTATACCTCGCCAAGGTAAGCCAGTGGCCAAGACCGTCGTTTGCCGGTTTAATGGCATCCTTCTTGTCGGTCTTGGCACGGCGCAAATTGGCACCAGCGCTGCACTGACTGCCGAAGCATAGAATCCGGAGGCATTCAGCAGTCAGGCTTCCGGTAAATGATAATTACCCGTAGACTCCATTACAGCACGGGGCTTGCCGGGCAGCCCGCGAAGCAGTGATCGTTCGCTGTCTGTATGTTGCCCCATTGTGGCTGAATCTTGGGAACGAATGAAGCACGTCTGACGGGTGTGCTTCACCCGTTGTAGTAGCGTCCAAATAGGAGAAAACTGGTAGGAGCCATTTCGATGGAATCGCTCCTGTAGAAAAGGCTAAAAACTTCAAGATATAACCGTTTTCTAAGAGATAAAATCAGAAACAACATCCACGAGATGCGGGGGAGAAAGCTGGCGGGCAGAACAGGATTCAGCTAGTTGATGGGCGGTTCCGTAATCGTTGGAAAAAGGGGCAGTAACTGCTACTGTAATCCAACTTCGGCCTATTTTTTCTTTAGCAAGAATGCCGTAAGATCTGGAAGATAAAGAATGTATCTTAAATACCTCATACTTGTACATGACCAGTCACCTCAGTATCCCCGGATTCTTTTGCTGCATGGGTATGAACAAGAGACTCCTGACGTTTAGATGCAGTTATTGGAGTGCCAGAGGCTTCCATCAGATCTTTCAGAAAGCTATTCATATCAATTTCGAGAAAGACTGCAAGTTTGATTGCGAGAAAAAAGCCAGGCATCTTCTTACCAGATTCAATTTTCTGAATCCATCCATGGGAGGTCCCAACCGCCTCTGCAAGTTGAGCCTGTGTCAGTTGAAATTGCGTACGTTTGAGAAGGACGTGCTTTGAAAAAATTCGTCGTAAAGTTATTTTTGTCATGGGAAAATCCCTCCTTATATAGAGGATTTTAACCATGAACTATAAAAATTTGGACGGACCTATAGTTCTTGTTGGATAGAGCAACAGAAAAACATCGGATTTTGTCGCAAAACACATAAAAGCAAGCCCGCTTCTAGCGAGCTTGCTTGCAGAGATAGATCACGTGTTAAACTGCTCTGCGAAATAGCAGTTTCGTCACCCAATGTCATCCAATTTTCACGTATTCTTGCCTGAGCCTCCTTGCAAGATGTCTCTATCTACTCCCCCTGTTTCATGGATGCTGCCGGAATCAGATATCCCTCTTGCAATACAACCAAGAAAATCATATAATAAATCTATAAATTGTGCATTTTATATAATTTCAGGATGTGGTTGCAGGATGGATACTTACGCCTATCTGGCCCATCTCACAGAAGACGGCCGGACCCAGACAATTCTGGAACATCTCAAAGGCACCGCGTCTCTGTGTTCCGCTTTCGCAGCTGCTTTTGACGCAGAGGCGCAGGGACAGCTGGCCGGTATGGCTCACGACATCGGAAAATACTCCGCTGCCTTTCAGCGGCGGCTCCATGGCGGGCCGAAAGTGGATCACGCCTCTGCCGGGGCTTTCGAGTGTCTGAAAGCTCAACAGCTGGCGGCTGCTTTTGCGATCTCCGGACACCACGGCGGCCTCCCCGACGGCGGCGGCCGGGGAGACGCCGCTGGCGCCGGCACCTTTTGGGGGCGCATCAATCGGGCGAGTCAAGGGAGGCTGGAGGACTATCATGCCTGGCAGAGTGAATTCTCCCTGCCTCATGCAAATACCCCCGCATTTGCGGGAACAAGGCTGGAGGGGATGTTTTTCACGCGGATGCTCTTTTCCTGCCTGGTAGATGCAGACTACACAGATACGGGCGCGTTTATGGACAACAGCCCGTATCTGCCAGCATCGTCCTCCTCTATGGAGGAATTGTGGCGCCGCCTGGAAACCTATGTCTCCGGCTGGTTTCCCCCAAAAGGCGCTCTGAACATGCAGCGATGTGTGATTTTGGAACAGTGCATGTCGGCGGGGGCACAGTATGGACCAGGCCTCTTCACGCTGACAGTGCCCACCGGCGGAGGAAAAACCGTGGCATCCCTGTCCTTTGCGCTGGCGCAGGCCAAAGCCCGCAGGATGAAGCGAATCGTTTATGTGATCCCCTACACATCGATTATCGAGCAGACTGCCCAGGCCTTTCGGGAGATTTTGGGTGATGAAAATGTTCTGGAATTTCACTCCGGTGTGCAGTTCGACCAGCAGGAGGACGATGCATCCAGTCCGGAGGCCGTTCCGCTGACCCGGTCTGTGGAGACGTGGGATGTTCCTGTAATCGTCACCACAGCAGTCCAATTCTTTGAATCCCTTTATGCCTGCCAGCCTTCCAAATGCCGGAAGCTCCACAACCTGGCCCAGAGCGTCCTGATCTTTGACGAGGCCCAGATGCTCCCCCTCCCCTATCTGCGACCCTGTGTCTGGGCGATTGCCCAGCTGGTCCGGCACTACGGCGCTTCCGCTGTTTTGTGTACCGCCACTCAGCCCGCTTTGGACCCCATTTTTCAGGAATTCGCTCCGGAGATCCCCATCCGGGAGATTTGCCCCATGGCCGAAGCGCACTGGGAGTCCTTCCGCCGGGTTTCCTTCCAGCAGGCAGGAACGCTGTCCTGGATGGACCTGGCCGCCCGCCTGCAGCAGCAGGAGCAGGTTCTGTGCGTCGTCAACACCCGCCGGGCCGCGCGGGAGGTCTTCCACCAACTGTCCGGTCCAGGCAATTTCCATCTCTCCACCCTGATGTACCCCGCGCACCGCAGGAGAATTCTGGATGAGATCCGCCGGCGCCTGCGGGATGGGCTGCCCTGCCGGGTGGTCTCCACCTCTCTCATCGAGGCCGGTGTCGATGTGGATTTCCCAGCCGTCTATCGGGAGCTGTCCGGTCTGGACTCCATCCTCCAGGCCGCTGGGCGGTGCAACCGGGAGGGCAAGCGCCCTCCGGAGGACAGCATCGTCACCATCTTTCAGGGAGAAGATCCACCTCCCCGTCTGTTTGAGACCTCCATCGGCGCCGGGAAGATCGTCCTGGATCACTGCCAGGACGTCAGTTCCCGAGCGGCCATACACACCTATTTCTCCACGTTGCTGGATTTGAAAGGCGCGGAAGCTCAGGATGCCCACCACATCCTGCCGCTGATGGAATCGGAGTTCTTCCCCTTCCGCACTGTGGCGGAGCGATTCCACCTGATTGAAAGCCCCACCACAACCGTGTACCTTCCTCTGGAGGAGGGCGCCGGACTTGTGGAATTGCTGCGGAGCGGTCAATACAGCCGCACACTGTACCGCCGCCTGGGGCAATACGGCGTGTCGGTCTATCCGCAGCATTTAGCGGCATTGGAGCAGGCAGGGGCGCTGGAGCATCTGGAGGACGGCTCCGTGGTCCTGCGGGATATTGGGCTGTATACACAGACTACCGGGCTGACTCTGGAGCCCAGCGGTGGAAATGCCCTGTTCATCGGATAGGCCGGAGAATCCATTGAAATACATATACCAAAATCTGTCTATGGAGCGGTACGCTGCTCCACCCTTCCACAAACGAAAGAAAGGAGTGCATGCTGATGCCCATCTCTTTGGAGGTCTGGGGGGACTACGCCCTCTTCACCAGACCGGAGATGAAGGTGGAACGGGTCAGCTATGATGTCATGACCCCTTCGGCAGCCCGGGGGCTGATCGAGGCAATTTACTGGCATCCGGGGCTGCGGTGGGTGATCGACTGCATCCACGTGTGCGCGCCGATCCGGTTCACCAATCTGCGGCGCAATGAGGTGAAGTCCACTCTCTCCGCCCGGTCTGTCCGCACCGTCATGGAACGCGGGACCGGAGAGCTGTATCTCTGTACTGCCAACGACATCCAGCAGCGGGCGGCGCTGCTGCTGCGGGATGTGCACTATGTCATTGAGGCCCATTTTGATGTGACGGACAAAGCCGCTCCCGGGGATAACCCGGGCAAGTTCCAGGACATTGTCAAGCGCCGCATCCAGCGGGGGCAGTTCTATCATCAGCCCTGCTTCGGCTGCCGGGAATTTCCCGCCCAGTTCCGTTGGTGCGAGGAGCCGCCGCCCTGTCCGGAGGAGCTGAAAGGGCCAAGGGATCTGGGCTGGATGCTGTATGACATGGATTACACGAACCCGGAGGATATCCGCCCCCTGTTCTTCCGGGCGTCCCTGGAAGACGGCGTCCTGCGGGTCCCTGGGCGGAACAGCAGGGAGGTGCGGGGATGATCTTACAGGCGCTGACCGACTACTACCGGGTACTGGAACAGGCCGGGAAGATCGACGCCCCCGGCTGGGCGCCGGTGAAGGTGTCCTATGCGCTGCTGCTCTCGGAAAACGGCACGCTGGAGCAGGTGCTTGACATTCAGACGGAACAGCCGCGGGGAAAGAAGATGGTTTCCGCGCCGCAGATCCTCTCCCTCCCCGCGCCTGTGAAACGAACGGTGGGAGTGGCCGCCAACTTCCTCTGCGACAACGCCGGTTATCTGCTGGGGATCGACAGCAAGGGCAAGCCCCAGCGAACGCGGGAGTGCTTTGAAGCCAGCAGATCTCTACACGAGCGGCTGCTGGCGGGTGTAGACTCCCCCGCCGCCCGGGCGGTCACCGCTTTCTTCCGCTCTTGGGACCCCGAGACAGCCCGGGAACACCCCGCTCTGGCGGAGCATCTGGAGGACATCCTCTCCGGCGGCAACCTGATCTTCCGCACCCTGGACGGCTATGTCCACAGGGACCCCTCCGTCCGGAGGGCCTGGGACGCATCCTATCAGACCAAGGGGGATGGTCCTCAGGGAATCTGTTTGGTCACCGGGCAGCCGGGACCGGTGGAAAGCGTCCACCCCGCCATCAAAAATGTGGCGGGTGCCCAGTCCAGCGGAGCGGCCCTGGTGTCCTTCAACGCCCCGGCCTTCTGCTCCTACGGAAAGGAGCAGAACCTCAACGCTCCCACCGGCAAGTATGCGGCATTTGCATATACCTCTGCATTGAACGCGCTCCTGGCCGACCGGGAACACGTCTTTCGCGTGGGCGATGCTACCGTCGTCTGCTGGGCCAGAAGCGGAGAGCGGGGATATCAGGACGTCTTTCAGACGTTTTTCTCCGATTTCTATGACGAAACGGACCTGAAAGGGCTGGTTGGCGCCTTGTGTCAGGGCAATCCGGTGGTCTACGATGAGACAAAACTGGACCCCAGCATGGACTTTTACATCCTGGGCCTGTCTCCCAATTCCGCCCGCCTGTCGGTGCGGTTTTTCCTCCACAATACGTTCGGCGGGTTTCTGCGGAATGTCCAGGCCCATTATGACCGGCTGGAGATCGTCCGCCCGGCCTACGACAAATTTGAGACGCTGCCCCTCTGGAAGCTGCTCAGTGAGACCGTCAACCAAAATGCCAGGGACAAATCCCCTGCTCCCGACCTGGCCGGTGAAGTGCTGCGGGCAGTCCTGACCAATACCCGGTATCCCGCCACGCTGCTGAACGGCGCGGCCCTTCGGATCCGGGCGGAGCGGGAGGTCACTCGGGGGCGGGCAGCCATCGTAAAAGCCTACTACCAAAAGCTTGCAGAAACTACCAAACACGAAAATCCAGACATACCAGAGGAGGTCTTGCAAGTGTCCCTGAATCCGGATGCATCGAACGTGCCCTATACGCTGGGCCGGCTCTTTTCCCTGTTGGAAGCCATTCAGGCCTCTGCAAATCCCGGCATCAACGCCACCATCAAGGACAAGTATTTCAACTCCGCCGCCGCTACGCCGGCCGTGATTTTTCCCGTTCTCATCAATCTGGCGCAGAAGCATCTGAAAAAGCTGCGCGGCTCCAACGCAGGGCTGGTGGTCTTCTATGAAAAACAGCTGACAGAGCTTTGCAGCCGCATTGGGAAAGCGTATCCCGCCCACATGAATCTGCCCCAGCAGGGCTCGTTCCAGCTGGGCTACTACTGCCAGACCCAGGCCCGCTATCAGAAAAAGGAGGAAGCGAAAGATGTCTGAACCCATCAAGAACCGCTATGAATTTGTCATTCTCTTTGACGTGGAAAATGGCAACCCCAATGGAGACCCGGATGCGGGGAATATGCCCCGGGTAGATCCCGAAACCGGCCTGGGCCTTGTCACGGACGTGTGCCTGAAGAGAAAAATCCGCAATTATGTAGAGACGGTCAAGGAAGACGCTGCCGGCTACCGCATCTATGTGAAGGACGGGGTCCCTCTCAACCGGAGCGATGCCGAGGCCTACAAGGCGCTGGATGTCGATGAAAAAACCGCTAAGGAGAAGAAAAAAGCCGATCCGGAACTGGACCGAAAAATCCGGGACTGGATGTGCGCCAACTTCTACGACATCCGCGCCTTCGGCGCGGTGATGACCACGTTTATGAAGGCCGCCCTGAACTGCGGGCAGGTCCGCGGCCCGGTGCAGCTGGGCTTTGCCCGCAGCGTGGAGCCCGTTATCCCCCAGGAGATCACCATTACACGGGTGGCCATCACTACCGAGGCGGACGCGGAGAAAAAGGGGACGGAGATGGGCCGCAAGTACATCGTCCCCTATGGACTGTACCGGTGCGAGGGCTATATCTCCGCCAATCTGGCCAGCAAGACCACCGGTTTCTCCGAGGAGGACCTGTCCCTGCTGTGGGAGGCCATCCTCAACATGTTCGAGAACGATCACTCCGCCGCCCGCGGCAAGATGGCAGTCCGGGAGCTGATCGTCTTCAGGCACGACAGCGAGCTGGGCTGCGCCCCCGCCTGGAAGCTGTTCGACACGGTAAAGATCGCCCGAAAGGACCCGGCGGACGCCTCCCCCGCCCGCTCCTTTGGAGACTACACTGTCTCAGTGGACGAGTCCGCGCTGCCCGCCGGCATCACCTGTACCCGCATGGGGTGATTGATTTTTCTGAGGACCTCCTCCCCCTCTCCGGTCTGCAGCACTTCGCGTTCTGCCGGCGGCAGTGGGCACTGATCCATCTGGAGCAGCAATGGCAGGAGAACCTGCGGACTGTGGAGGGCGGCCTTCTCCATCGCAGAGCCCACGACGAGGCGGCCCGGGAGCGGCGGGGCGATACCCTGATCCTCCGGGGATTGCAGGTGGTCTCCCATCAACTGGGGCTTTCCGGCCAGTGCGACGTGGTGGAATTCCACGCCACCCCCAAAGGCGTACCGCTTCAGGGGGAGGAGGGGCTTTGGCAGCCGTATCCCGTGGAGTATAAGCGGGGAAAGCCCAAATCCCATCAGGCGGATGAACTGCAGCTGTGCGCCCAGGCCATGTGCCTGGAGGAGATGCTCTGCTGCTCTATTCCAGAAGGCGCTCTGTTCTATGGGGAGCCACGCCGCCGCACGGTGGTGCTCTTCACCCCGGAGCTACGGGAGACGGTGCGCAGGGACTCCGACGAAATGCACCAGCTGTACCATCGAGGCCATACGCCCAAGGCCAAGCCCTCCAAATCCTGCAACGCCTGCTCTCTCAAGGAGCTGTGCCTGCCCCAGCTGGTCCGGCGGGAGAGCGTCCAGACGTATCTGCGCCGCGCCATGGAGGAATCGCCATGAGACATCTTCTGAATACGCTGTTTGTCAACAGTGAGGACATCTACCTGTCTCTGGACGGGGAGAATGTGGTGGCCAGCCGCGGCAAGCAGGAGATGGCTCGCTATCCCCTCCACATTCTCTCCGGTATCGTCTCCTTCTCCTACGCCGGCGCCTCTCCGGCGCTGATGGGGGCCTGTGTCCAGAGGGATGTGTCTCTGGCGTTCTGCACGCCCCGGGGACGGTTTCTCGCCCGGGTATCCGGGGAATCCTCCGGGAATGTGCTGCTGCAGCGGACACAGTACCGGACAGCAGATGATCCCGGCCCCTGCTGCCGGATCGCCCGCAACATGATCTTTGGAAAGGTGCACAACACCCGGTGGAGCGTTGAGCGTACCCGGCGGGACCACGGCCTCCGGATAGATGAAAGCGCGTTTTCCAACGCCTCCGCCCAGCTGCGGGCGCTGCTGCCCCAGATCGCCGCCGAAACCTCCCTGGAGCAGCTGCGGGGCCTGGAGGGCGCCGGGGCCACGATCTACTTCAGCGTGTTTGACCAGATGATCTTAGGGGAGAAACCGCTGTTTGCCTTTTCGAACCGAAACCGCCGGCCGCCGCTGGACCCGGTCAACGCCCTGCTGTCCTTCGCATACAGCCTGCTGACGCACGACTGTGCCTCCGCTCTGGAGAGCGTGGGGCTGGACGCCTATGTGGGATTTCTCCACCGGGACCGCCCCGGGCGAACCTCTTTTGCCCTGGACTTGATGGAGGAACTGCGTCCCTGCCTTGCGGACCGCTTCGTCCTGACTCTAATCAACAATCGTGTCGTGCACAGGGACGACTTCCAGTTCCGGGAAAATGGGGCGGTCTATCTGACGGACTCCGGCCGCAAGGTCTTTTTGACCCACTGGCAGGAGCGGAAAAAAGCTGAACTGACGCACCCCTATCTGGGAGAGAAGATCCCCTGGGGCCTGGTCCCCTATGTACAGGCGCTGCTGTTGGCCCGGACTCTGCGGGACGACCTGGAGGAATACCCGCCCTTTTTGTGGAAGTGAGGCGTCCGAATGCTGGTACTGATTACCTATGATGTGAACACGGAGGACCCCGCCGGCCGCAAACGCCTGCGGCAGATCGCCAGGCAGTGCGTCAACTACGGCCAGCGGGTCCAGAACTCCGTCTTTGAGTGTATGCTGGACACTGCCCAGTGCAAGGTGCTGCAGGCCAAACTGCTCTCCATCATGGACCCGGAAAGAGATAGTCTGCGGTTTTACTATCTGGGAAAGCGCTATGAAAACAAGATCGAGCACTTCGGCAATCAGCGCAGCTACCAACCGGAGGCCCCTCTGATCCTCTGAGTGCGAAGGGGAAGCGAACATCGTTTTCCCGGCAGGTTCGCACTCAAATATCATCAAATGGACAGGAGATTTCCGTAAATTTAAGCGTGCGAACTGTGACACAGACACGGCTCCTGGCCATTCCAGTTTACGAAATTGCACATTTGTCACAAAACATACCTGTGCCTTTGTGCTGTTTCGCTGTCGCTCCCCTCACGGGGAGCGTGGATTGAAATACCCTTAATCCGGATCCGTTGTATCCCTGGCTTGGTCGCTCCCCTCACGGGGAGCGTGGATTGAAATTCCTCCCACAGCACCGCCGTCCCCTCCAGCATGTGTCGCTCTCCGCGAGGGGAGCGTGGATTGAAATAAAGCGGACGGCCACACCGTCCACGACTTTGACGTCGCTCTCCGCGAGGGGAGCGTGGATTGAAATTCATGAAACAAGCCTATCCCATCATCCTGACGCCGTCGCTCTCCGCGAGGGGAGCGTGGATTGAAATATCCTCCACCACCTCATAGCCCATCAGGCGGGCGGTCGCTCTCCGCGAGGGGAGCGTGGATTGAAATAGCTCCGTCTCCAGACGGTGCACCAGAGCGGAGAGTCGCTCCCCTTACGGGGAGCGTGGATTGAAATCCCGGCGGCTCCGGAAGGGGCATCCACCACAAGAGTCGCTCCCCTTACGGGGAGCGTGGATTGAAATTTTACCGGGAACTCGCTTTGATGGCGCAGGACCCGTCGCTCCCCTTACGGGGAGCGTGGATTGAAATTTCACGGCGGCGTCAATGGCGGCCTGCTGCTCTTGTCGCTCCCCTTACGGGGAGCGTGGATTGAAATCCGAGCCGGACGAAGCGTTGGATGTGAGGTGATCGTCGCTCACCGTGAGGGGAGCGCGGATGGAAATTCAATGTCCGCAGACAGGATCTGCTTGGCGCTGAGAAAATCCGCATGATTCTCATGCAGAGGGAGCACAAGGTCAACACAAGATTTGTGGCTGATATCTATGCGTGAGATGGGGTTGATCTGTGTCCGAAGTACTTCAAAATCGGAGGGACTATGCTTCTGAATCAGAGTTCAAGAACAGGATCGACTCATATATTGAATTCCGCAATACAACATGGCCTTATCGCACATTAAAAAATTGGACTCCATGCCAGATGGAGGAAGACTACCAAACGTAGTGGTGCCAATCCTAAGAGGTTGGCATATAGGGGTTCAGATTTCGGAAATCTTCTGTTTTGTAAATCGATTTCAAGTTTTTTGTGTTTTCATGTCCCATTTCTATTGCAGATATGAAAATGGCTGAAAACCTTGCTGTGTCAAGGTTTTCAGCCATAAAACACCCCCACCTAATCCGTCAGTCTCATACAAACTATTCAGATTAGGCGGGGGGCGTTCAAATCATTGAAGTGTAGTAGCCCACAAAATCTATATCCCATCTATTTGTTTTCATCTGCACTAGCTTTTCTTATCTTAACTAGATCGCTTAATCAACAGCTGCCTAGCTGAAAGGATGCTATATAATGTCTTCTCGTAGCAAAAATCCGAGAGGAGACCCTCTGTTTACAAGAAAGTCCAAGACATTTAAAACCTTGTGCTTACGCAGGGCATCCGATTTGAAGAGGTACAGCCGCTTTTGAACATAACGGTACATATACTCTTCCATATAGTAGATAGTGTTTGTGGGAAGAGCGGTTTGACGCAGCTGGGGGTTGTTGGATATAATGTCGCTGAGCCATTCCACGCCGTCTTCAAAGAACACTTGGGAACCGATGCTGTTCAATACCCGACCGACAGAGTACAAAATTGCCGGATGTGCTCCCGTCCTATTTACTGCCGTTTTATAAAAGACCGCACAGTCCTCCCGGAGGGAGTGCCAGGTTGTGATGCCTTCTCTCCATTCAGGTCCTGCCAAAAGATACTCCGTCAGGACATTTCCTATTCCAAAACTGATGGCCCGATCCTCATCCATCTGTTGCTCGAATTCGGGGGCCCGTTCGAAGGCAGAGAAGATGTAGTTTTTCAGCAAATCCCAAAATCCCCAAAAGGCGCTATACCTAGGTTTAATATCTTCGGCCTGGATAACATCCCGCAAAAAGCGGGTGAATTCCTTGCCGTATTTCACGTGCTTCACCAAATGGTCCAGAAAGATGCTCTGCTGCTCCGCAGATAGGCCCAGAACATAGTCGCCGAGCCACTGTGTATATGCGTACTCTCCTTCGTAGTCCTGATAGCCGTCTCTGTCCGTGTCCTCAGGTCCGAGCAATGTACCCCAGACCCGGTCCCCGATTTTTAATACGAAAACGAAGGAGCCTTCTACATTACCGGACGGAATCATCCGCTGCAGGGCAATCAGTTGGTGAACCTCAAGGCCGCTCAAAGGGATGTCTTCTAAATCGGAGACCTCCTCTTGAAACAGCGCCTGGATTTCTTGACTGTGCTGCTCAAAAAAGGTCCTTGTAGAAATGCCGTTGTAGCAAAGGACTTGGGAGAAATATCGGGGTGCGAGCACCGCATAGGTATGCATTAGCTTTCGGGCCACATTGGGGGCGGAGGGCCAAAGGATGGAGGCCACACTGTTCAGCGCTTCATTCTGTTTGCCGTTATACATCACAAGGGCCAGCAGCATGAAAAGTGGAGAAGACCAATCGGCGATGAAGTCGTCACTGGAAACCAGACTTGCCACTGCGGAGATAACTCCATTCAACTCATAGGGACCTAGATGGCAATCTCGATTCAAAAAGTTCAGACAGGTCGCCAGAAGTACCTCGGTGCAAAAGGCAAGCGTTGTCTCATTTATAGCCGTCCGTCGCTCCCGTAAAAGGACTGCACAGGCATTTACGGCACTGGAAATGTCGTGGGAGTCCGCTTCTCCCTCCTCCAGAATCTGATAGATCTCATTTACCACTGGCTCGATACCGCCCTCAAACTGTGGGTACTGTTGGGCAGCTTCCTGATTGCCTCGAAGTTTTGCATCTGCCCAAAGCATTAGCGGTACATGCCGCATAAAGTCCTCATAATTGCGTTGGGCCTGTTCGCTGAGGGCTGTGAGATTTTCCGGCATATCTGGCACCACAGAGATCATCACTCTGTCCTGGGACACCTTCTGGCTACTAATCTGACGCCTTCGAAGGTCGCTCCGATAGTACGCAAACTGATATACCTCCTCCCAGGAATCGATGCTCTGGGTTGCCTCGTCAAATGCGGCATACAGCTGTGTCTTTCTCTCTTCCAGCTCATTCTCAGACAGAATGCCTTTTTCAATCTGGTAGTCCACCAAAACTTGTTCAAATTGCTTTTTTCGGAAGGGTAGTGCATTGGTCTCCATCCGCTCATGGTCGAACCAGCGATGAGATGCCAGCGTTCCTTTCAGAAAATCGGCACTGTGCTCCGCCTGCAGTCGGGCGATGTCGAAGACAAAGACCTCCTTGGTCTTCAACAGAATACAGCTGATGGGAAAGAGCTTATCTGGATAGGCAATCACCACACTCAGTACCACGGCAGTAATGGCTGCGCTTGCGGATTTCCTCAGCAGATACTCACAGAACTGGCATATGGTTTTCTCCTCGGTAAACTCGGCCAAATCCAGTAGCCATTTTTCCAGTGCCATCAACACGCTCTCCAACAACTTGGGTGCTACATGAGTACCTCGGTACATCTTCCACAGTCTGTCGCTGCACACCTGTCGCTGTACCGTGCCGTCAGTGAAATGGATTTCAATCTGAGAACATTCAGAATACTCTGTTGCCAATTTGGAAGAACTGTAGCAGTTTGTGGCGTAGTTCATGATCCGCAGGATCGTGTTCAACGCCCGGATTGGTGCCTCCTGTAATAGGAAAAACAGCGGAGTTTGAAGGGCGCTTTCCGCCTTGTATTTCATATCCAAGCTGTGGGACAGGCCGAAATAGTACTCCATGCTGTCATGAGAATAGTCATTATGTTCTCGTTGAGAAGAGTCGCACCAATAACGCTCCGCAAGACTGAGTACCTGCTCCGGAATTGCCTGGCAAACTCTTCCGCATTCATAAACATTGGACAGGCTCTTTTGCAGGAGTAAATAGTTTTCCTTGTAACTATCATCCGTCTGTGTATCTGTAAAGGATTGGAAGATGTCGGTCAGTTCCTGCTTCAGTTCCATTGCGGCAGCCAAAATCACATCGGTAAGGGTGATAAATCGCGAGTCTCGCCGAAGGGTATAGGGATACCGCTCCCTTTTCCATATCTCACTTTTCAAATAGAGGGCAATCCTCCCCGCCAGTCCCGTTGTCTCTCCTGTTTCATATTTCGCTGTCCATGTTTTCAATGTATTAGTGACGATGTCCAGATTTTGGGCTGTCCAAGGAATCAGGCCACGGTTATTATAAATATATTGAAAGACCGTAAACCAAGCCCGTCCTACAGGGCAGGTGAAGCGATACTTGTTCCCTGTTGGCGTGGACAGTTTCTTTAACAGTTCCCGGTCGATGTCACGGCAGGCGGTGTTCAGTAGAAAGACCATGCGGGTGAACAAAGAGTATCGTTCCTGACTCAGAATGGGGTCGATTGCCCGGAAACAGTCCACCTGATCAGACTGCATCAGTGCGATCAGCGTCTCATCCTTCCAAGCCTGATCCAGTCCGCTTTGGAGCATAGAGATCAAAAAATCTGCATAGCGACCTCCACCGCTAGCAAAAACGGATTCCAGCCAGATGCGATACAGCTTCCTGGCTCGTAGAGATAGGCCGAACCCCTCTAGAACCTTCTCGGCCTCTATTCCCTCCTGGTACCGCTGGGTCAAAATGTGTTTTATAATCAGCTCCTCATACACATCGTGACTCATCATCCACCGACGTGGAGAGTTGTCGTAAACGGCGATAATTCCGCTATCCTCCAGCGCGGTCAGCGCCATATAGTCATCGTTGGCACTGCTTATGTAAATGGTGGATCCCCGTTGCAGCATAGAGAACACGATGTGCGTTACCATCTCCTCTCGTCGGACGGGGAGGTTTTCTGCGCGACGGTGGCTGTCACAGATGACCTCCTTCCAGACCTGCTGCAGAAACAGCTCCTCAGAGGATACCAAATCCAAGCCAGCCGGATCTAGCTTTAAGTACAGCTTTAAATAGAAGAAATCCTTCAGGAGGCTTCGAAGATTCTGGTTTTGGGGAAGTGGGAAGTGATACTGCTCTGAGATCGCTTCTAGCACCTCATCAGCTATGCTCTCCACCCGAAACTCGTCATAAGCGATGTCTTTGAGGAGAATATTGCAAAAGCTGTCCTTGTATACGGTACGGATGGTGAAGATCATCTTCCAGCCGTGGTCAATGAATTTATGGACAAGGGCAGCAAATACCTGTGGGCTATTAAGTGCGGAGAACTTCTCAGCGGATTCAATTACACAGACCTTTCGCTTCTCTTGACTGTAGAGGGTAAATAAGTCTTCCAGTTGGTAGTTTCCATACTTGCGTAAAAACAGACTTTCTTCCTCCACATCCAAGTCGGTGGAAGAGAACAAGAAGCAGGCAAACTCATCGCCCTGCTCCTGCCGCCGAGAAATGAGATCCTTCACTACGCCAGATTTACCCGTCCCTGCGTCACCATATATGATACAGACAGCTTTTTCCGACTCCCATAGTACATCGAGCTTCTGCATATCATAATAGATTTTGATCCGCTCACCCTGGCACGGAATCTCCGACTGAATATTGGAACGGATGGAGTCACTCCGGTTTTGGATCTGCTCAACCCACTGGGAAAGACCCGGCATAGGGTTAAAATATAAATCTCTTACTGTGGGTAGTGCCAAAAGTATCTGCTCGATATGGCTTGGCCCCCGCCATTCAACAGTGATGCCAAGGCTTTCGCCGTGTGTTTCGATATTCTCTTGATATATGGGCTTCTGGGTATGAGGGCGCTTGCTGACAGACATTTCCTTATTAATATAAAAAATAATCCGGCTGATTCCTGCATATTTCTGCTTTGCATCCGCAATAGCATTTTTGAAATCCACTTCTTTAGATGAAATCCGAGTGGAAGCATCATAGTATTTCGCTTGAAATCCGGTCAAAAGGCCATCCGGAGCCATCACGGGCTGTGTTTCGATATATGGTTGATTGAAGTACCGGAAAATACCGTGCGAAAGCCCCATCTCGTGGCAGAACAGCGTGGTGACAAGGCCCTCAAAGGCAGCCCTGGGATTCTGAGAAAACTTGGGCTCAAAAACCTTCCAGTCAACGGGGATATTCGTCATGTATAGCCCTCCCTGCGGTGCCGAATATAACGTTATTACAATTTCATTATGGCATAATTGTGGTAGATTTACAATGCTACTCTCATAGAGACATGAATCAGATTTCTGTTAATGGTATATGCGGTGTAGTACAATTCATAATCCAAAATAGGGTAGTTCCTTTCATGTGATATGCTAATTCATATCACATGAAAGGAGCAAACACCATGACCTACACAGATCAAGAGAAAACCGCTATCATCACACAGTACAGACAGGGCAGGCCAATCCAGCAATTATGTACAGAATGCGGCGTCTGCGCACGGACGATCTACCGCTGGGCGAAGATATACTGCCCAGTGGTTCCGGACGAAAAACGCACCTATACCGTCAAAGAGTATGATGCACTTCTTCGCAGAGTTGCCAAATTAGAAAACATGGTCGCTATTTTGCAAACTGTCGGCTGCACGGTCCATGCTCCATTGAAGGAGCGGTTAGGAGAACTGGAGTTGTTATACGGCCAATACGACGTACACACTCTTTGTGAAGCTATGAATGTCTCCCGCGGAACCTTCTATAACCATATTCTCCGAAATAAGCGGAGCAATGCTTGGTTCCAAAAACGCAGAGAGGAATATTGCGGATTGATCCGTGAAGTATTTGATGAGTATCGTCAGGTGCTGGGTGCTGAAAAGATCCGCACTATTCTTGTTCAACGAGGTCATCAGGTTAGCCCAGAATATGTGGCAAAGTTGATGAAGGAGATGGGGCTGACCAGCATCCGCAGTACTGCGAAGCAGGATTACATGAAACTTCATGAGCCAGAAAAGAAACGGAATGTCCTGCGTCAACAGTTCCAGGCGGACAGGCTCAATCAAATCTGGGTCAGTGATGTTACCTGCTTTAAACTGGGGGAGCTTTATCTCTATACCTGCGTAATTCTAGACCTGTTTTCACGCAGGGTTGTTGCCTATAAAGTGTCCAGGAAGAATAGCACCCAGTTGATTACCTCCACATTTAAGGACGCATGGGAGCAGAGAGCTCCCGATACCGGCCTCATTTTTCACAGTGACCGTGGGGCTCAATATACCTCACATCGGTTCCGACAACTGCTTCATGAGCGCGCAGTGGTGCAATCTTTCTCCAATTCGAGGAAACCTCATGGCAACGCTGTTGCGGAGTCTTTCTTCGCCACCCTAAAGAAGGAAGATCTGTATCGGAAGGATTACACCTCAGAGGCGGCTTTCAAGCGTGGCCTTGCCTCCTATATCGAGTTTTACAGCACCCAGCGCCCACATCGTACCTTGAAAAATCTGACGCCATGCCAGGTTGAAGATGCGTTCATGAGTGACAAATCATGAATCCGTATCCCAGTGACACAGCTGGGGGGCAGATTCCATCGATTGCGCGTTTTGCGTCTTGATTTCGCCCTGTTTGCATTTGTTTGGTGACATAGTGCCCTCTATAATAGGAACGCCAGAAACCATTGTGGCACAATGGTTTCTGGCATAAAATGACCCTACCTATTCTGAACATTGACATCTTTTTGTTCAGATCAGGTAGGGTCATTCATTCTGGTCCGAGATGGGAGACTCGAACTCCCGGCCTGATGGTCCCAAACCACCCGCGCTACCAACTGCGCTAATCCCGGATATTCGATTTTTCTGCATGATACTATGCGGAGAAGGAAAAAGCAAGTTTTTCGTGTCTGTGGGCAGTGCTGTGGTCAAGGCCGGTTTTGCGGGGGGATCTTCAGGCGGGGGATTTCCGCCACAGGCTACTGTCCCAAGGACTTCCGGGCTTTCACTTTTGGGGGAATGGATAGACCGTCTATCCTCCCAAAGCAGGCGCGCTACCAACTGCGCTACACCCGGATATGAAGTTGTGGGGTGGCCCGGGCGTATTCTCCCAAAAGAGGTTCTCAGCATTTTTTATAGTTGTTTATAGTAATTTATCATCATTTCTGCTCCAACCCAGTTACTTTCTAGCGATCTTGTTTCCACTGTTTCCGTGTATTCCAGCTCTGTCTGTGGTCTTGCATGTGGTCAGCGGAAAAGTTTCGGCCAGAATCCCTGCCCCACAGTGACACCCTAGGTGGTACAATTTACCTCAAAGTTTGAAAAATGGTACCTCTATCTCGAAAAACATACAAGACTTTTTTGAGAGAAAACCGATCAATTTTTGTGTCGCTATATCAAAGAAAACATCTGTCAAGAACTCCCCCCAAAAATCCGCCGTAGTCTCTGAGGCTACGGCGGATTTTCTTGAATGCTCAATTGCTACAGGTGCCCGGATTTTATAATGGCCCTAAAAGAGGTTGTCATTCACCCCATCTCTTTTTTGCCGATGATATTTCAGGTATTGGAGATGCGCTTGACACAACCGGAATATTCCTATAAAGTTAATCTTGACAAAGCTGGCTACCAAAAAATAACAGGACCATACTCTTTTTGATTGCTTGCTGTAGAAACAACCCAGAGAACAGTCCTACAAAAAGTTTTTTCACGAATAAGCCTGATGCTTTAGATACTTTAGCCGTTCTCTCTGCCTGAATGGGAGGCCTCAAAATGAATCTTTTTGATTTACTCAATCCGAGAATGTTCCGGCCGCTGACAGGGCGAAATCAGCGCATTTATGCTGACTTGCTGATGCTGATCTGGGACAGATGCAGCACATCCCAGGACTACAGCATCGGGAAAGGTGCTCTTACAGAACTGGCAGAGACCTATATGGAAGGACTGGGCACGATCCTGCCGCTTGATGAAGAGGATTCCCCGGGCGAATCAGCCACGGATGCCAGGAGCCAAGGATTGCTGTTTGTGCGCCGTTTACGGGACGCAGGGTGGGTGGAAGATCTGGAGGGCGGATATGAGGAGGAAAACCGCACGGCCCTGTCTGCCCTGGCTGTCCGTCTGCTGCAACTTTTTGATGAACTGCTCCATCCCAAGACTGTCACATACAGCGGAAAGCTTTTAAAGGCTTATCGATTGCTCCAGGACATGGAGCACGAAAAAAGCCCTTATGAAAATGTGCTCAAAGAGGTCTCCGCTGACATGGCGGACCTGAACACCTCTCTGCGGCAGCTCAATGCATCTATCGGGAGCTACATCGACCAGCTGACTCGGAATCGGACCCCTCAGGAAGTCTTGGACCTATTTCAGCAATATGAGGACGAAGTCGTGGTGGCGGCCTACCACCGTTTTAAAACCAGTGACAATCTGTTCCAATATAGGACAGAGATCCTAGAGGGCTTGGATGCCTGCAACGGGCAGTATGCTGAGGCATTGGCTGCGGATTACTGCAGAGTGGAGCGGGTCAGCGAGTCGGAAGCCGCCATTGCAGTACGAAGGCTGGTTCAGAAAGTGCGGGATGATCTGGAGATTATGCGGGATCTGCTCTCGGAGATCGATCGCAACCATGTGACCTACCGGAAGCGGGCTGTGCAGCGGGCACAGTTCATGCTGCTCTCCGACGGCTCCGCTCAAGGAAAAATCAGCGATCTGCTGCGGTATTACGCCCAAACCATTCAGCGCCCGGAAGAGCTGTTCGAGCCAGACGAGAGCCCCTTGAGCCGCCATTGGAAATTCTATCCCACAGAGATCCTAGGCAGGAACTTTCTCAAGCCAGCCGTTAACAGCCGAAAACCCACTCCTATCGAGCAGGCACCTCCGGAACCGCCCATATCCGAGGAGGAACTCCAGCGCCAGCAGGAACTGCTGCTGGAATATGTCCGCCAGGCGGTCACTCTGGAAAATGTAAATCGTTTTGCCGGCCAGGTGCTGAACCACCGAGAGACGGTTTCCGCTCTGGAACTGGCTTCCACGCAAAGTCAGGAATTTATCAAAATCATCGGACTTCACACATACTCACAATCCCCCGACCGCAATTATGAGATCTCCGAACAGGAGGAATGGGTCTCCTGCGGTGGGTTCCGATTCCAGCAGTTCTGGATACGCAGGCGAAGCTGAAAGAGAGGTTTCTATGGACGTAAGAGAGGTCGCCAACTATTTGCTCAACCACTGCTTTCTTCCGTCGCAGGCGGAAGACCTGCTGGAAAAGCATTACTATGCGGTCAATCACTTGGAGGAGCTGCGCCGGATCTTCAAGCCCCTTGGCTATACGGTTGTCTACCATTCCGCGCCTCTGAAGGTGATCGCACTGGTCAGCGAGTATGAGGGCAACCAAGCGAAGCTGAATAAATATGAGAGCATCCTGCTGTTAATTTTCCGGCTACTGTATTTGCAAAAGCGGGAGAAGCTCTCTCTGGATGGAGCGCATGTCGTCGCCACAGTGGGAGAGATCCAGGAGGAGTATCAAAAGCTGGGTCTTCCCCGCAAGCTGGACCGGATCACGCTGGAAGCCATCCTGCGGACCCTCAAGACCTACAATCTGGCAAAGCCGCTGGACCGTCTCACCGAGGAAGAAGCCAAAATCGAGATCTATCCCACTGTTATTCTGGCGTTGCCAGACAATGTCCTGAAGTCATCCAGGGATGAGACGGCAGCGGCACTGGACAAATACCGCAAAGCCGGTGAGGAGGATGATGTATGATTGCACTGTGCCGCCTGCGGCTGATCAACTGGCATAATTTTGTCAACGACCTTCTGAATATCCAGCAGATCACCTATCTGATCGGCGTCAACGGTGTGGGCAAGACCACGATCCTGGACGCCCTGCGGTATTGCCTCACCACGAGCAAAAGCTTCAACGCCCTGGGCAACCGCAAGAGCAAGCGAACACTGCTGGGCTCGGTACACGGCAAACAGCGGGATCAGGACGGAGACCGTCCCCGGTACAGCCGCAAGGGGCATACTGTATCCTATGTCGGCGCCGAATTTCGGGATGATACCGCAGCCCCTGGGAAGGACACCTTTGTCATTACGGTCCGGGTGGAATCTGAGAAACCTGACGAGGACATGCGTCACGTACAGCAGCGCTGGTACATCTCTCCCCGGGGCGTCATGCTGGAGGACCTCCCCTTCCTGGGCCCCGACTATATTCCCACAAAGCGGGAACAGTTCTGCCCGAAAAATGGGAAAATGCGGGATACCGACAATCAAAAGCTGGCAAAAGACCTGATCTGCCGCGCGCTGGGGATTGGAGCAGCAGACTCCCCGTTGGGGAAGAAATTCTGTGCGGTATTTCCCATGGGTACCGGGATGGACGACATTGAGGACTTCCGGGAATTCATCTATCACTACATCCTCCCCCAGCCGGAAATTGACCCCCAAGCACTGCAGCAGGAGCAGATCGAATTGGATCATCTGAACGACGTGCTGCTCCAGGCAAAGGAGCGGGCGCAGCTGCTGACGGAGATCGGTACCCTGGGTGAAACTGCCCGTTCCAAGCAGCGGGACTGCAGAGTGAACCAGGGGTTTGTTCTATATGCCAGCCAACAGGCGGCAGAGGGGGCAGAGGAGCAGATCCTCTCTGCCATCTGCGACGGAAACCGGGAGATCGACCGTCTGCAAGAAGAGCTGCAGTATCAGAAGGAGCGGACGGAGCAGGCCCACCAGCGGTGGATGGATGCCCTGCGGGAAAACCAGAACAGCCCGGAACGCCAGCAGCTGCAGGTCTTCGAGGATCTGGTAAAAGACCGTGAAAAAGACTACACGGAGGCCCGAAAAGCCCTCTCCTCTCTACAAAACGCCAAACAGGAGCTGGAAGCCCTCAATCGAAAGCTGTCCGACTGCAGACGAGCACTTCCGGCCGAACAGATGCCGGATGCCATTGAGCAGCTGCCGGAGCAGCGGCAGACGGAGCAGCTCACCGCCATGGAACAATTGCTTCGGGAGCGGGAAGATTCCCTGGATCAGGAGGAATTTCAGGTCCGAAGCGATCTCCAACAGCTGAAGGAGCGGCAAAAAGCCCTTCAGGCGAAAATTGAAACGCTGGAAAAGGGCCAGTTGGTCTATCCGGATCAGGACCGGGCAAAACGGGTCTGCCAGGCCATCAACCGGGAGTTGGCCCAGCAGGGTATGGAGGCCGATGCCCGCATTCTCTGCGAGATCCTGACGGTACAAGAGCCCGACTGGCAGGCGTGTATCGAAGCCTGTCTGGGAAACCGCCGCTTCGACATTTTCGTCTCCCCCCCGGCATTACCGTACCGCCAAACGGGTATTTGAGCATCTGAAAGCCGAGGTCGGACAGGTCAGCCTTCTGGACAGTCCTGCTCTGGAGCGGGATGGCGAAAAAGACGCCGCCTCCCCGCAACTCAGTACTCTCGCCGCCAAAGTCACCAGTGAAAACTGGCTGGCCAAATACTATGTGCAGAACCTGCTGGGGCAAATCGTCTGCTGCGATACGTCGGAGGCGCTGGAAGCGTATCCCCAGAGCGCCACAAAAGATCTTCTGCGGCACTATCCTTATCGGTTGGCACGTCTGCGAACGCCCGTGCTGTATATCGGTATGGAAGCCCGCAAGCAGCAGCTGAAAGCTGCCTGGGAGGAGTTTTCAGCTTTGCGCGGACAGCTGACCGAGTGCACCGCCCAGGCACAGTCCCTGCGGGATATTCTGGAGCAATGCCGCCGCGTTCTGCACAGCAGCGTTCTGGAGGATCTGCGCAAAAACTGGGGCAGCGTCCAGCGGCACCAAGCCAGTTGGCAGGCGCTGGAGCAGGCACGGCAGGAATACGAGATGTGGAAGGAAAATCCCATTCTCCAGGCAAAGATCACCGCCGAACATCTCTGCCAGGAAGAATGGACGCGGCAGGATCAAAAGCGGGTGGAAATCGAAGCCACCCTCCGCTCCCAAACGAATAAAGTCCAGGAAAAACAAGGGATGCAGGAGCAGGCCAGCCGGGAGGCGGAAGACGCCAGAGCAGGCTGGCTGGCGTTTTGCCAGCAGGAACCCTTGCTGCAGACAGAGGTAGAGAAAAAATATCAGGACGCAGCCCGCAGCCGTCCCCCGGACAAGATCGTCCAATACCAAACGAATTATCAAAATCAGGTGGATAAAGCATTGGACGAATGGCTGCGGGATCAGCTGATCCCCAGGCAGCGGGAGTATAACACCATCTACACCTGTGATTATCCTCTGGGGCTGGATGGCATCGAGACCTTCCGGGAACAGCAGGAACGGCTGGTTCATGTAGATCTGGAACGGTACTCTACCAGTCTGCACCAGGCACAAGAACGGTGCCGCCAGCGCTTCCGTGAAGACATTCTTTATCGGATGAAGGACGATATCTATAACGCCAAGCGGCAATTCCGGGAACTCAACCACACAATGGAAAACCTGCAGTACGGTGAGGAGGTCTATCAGTTCGTTGTCCAGGCCAGCGCCGATCCCGAACGCCGGGCATTTTATGATGTAATCATGCAGGACAGCAACCGGCGGATCCAGGGGGACGGCAGTATCGAAGATTTTCTGGCCCGCAATGACCCGGCCTACGAAACGCAGGTGGACGAATTGATGGAGCGGATCCTAGCAGAGCTGAAAGCCAATGCCCAGCGCCGCCAAGAGGGAAAGCATCTGGCCACAGAGCTGTCTCGCTATGTGGACTACCGGTACTACCTGGAATATGATATTGAGTGCCGCAACCAGATCACCGGCGGCGTGACCCGCCTCTCTGCGGTCAGTCAGGACAGCAGCGGCGGAGAGAATCAGGCGCCGTTCTATATTGCAATCTGTGCATCCCTGCTGCAGATCTACGACAAATGCGAGAACAGCATTCGCCTGGCACTGCTGGACGAGGCGTTCAGCCGCATGACCAGCGACCGCATCCGCCCCATGATGCAGATGCTGCGCAAAATGCAGCTACAGACGGTACTGATCACCACAGTGGAAAAGGCCTCGGCCATCCAGCCCTACTGTGACACCACCTGTTCCATTATCAAAAGCGGTACGCGCAATGCTGTCCGCCCATTTTATCAGGATGTGAGGGAATGATGGACTACACCCACGAAATTCTCACGGCGATGGTGGATCGCTATGAACGCAGGAAAGGAACTTCTGCCCAGAACGGTAAGCCCCAGCGGGCGGTAACCTTTGATCTCGCAAAGTATTATCCCATATACCGGGACCACCTGAGCGAGGAGGAGCAGGCCATTGACGATGCGGTGACGCGCCTTTCCAGTTGGCAGATGGTTGCCGCCCCCCGCAGTGCCCAGGGATACTACACCAAGATTACTCTGCGGCTGGACCACATTCAGGAAATCTATGAATTTTTAGGGCGGAAACCAGCCCAGGAAACCCGGCAGGAGCAACTGCAGCTTCTATTGGATGCCCAGAGACAAAACCCGGATACTCTCTCCAGCCGCTTCGCCGGAGAGCTGATGGCCGCACTGCAGGCAGGACGTTCACCGGGATACGGCCTTCAGGGGAATGTTGAGAAACTACGGGATGTTCTGCTGGCTCTGGAAAAAATCGGGCAGTTAAACAAAGAGACCTATGTGCGCAACTTTTCCGAGGCCGTATTCCATGACTCCAAGCACTTTCACTCTATTTCCGGGATTATCCGCAGTATTCTCTCCGATTTGACAGACCAGCCGGTAGAAAAGAAGCAGATCCTGGAATATTACAATCTTTTGGAAAATCCAACCTACCTCTATTTGAAAGGAGGCTGGATATTGGAGTTTCCGGACTCATGTATCCGTGTTACTGATCTTCCAGGTGGTATCGGTTTGACCTCTGACGGTTTGAGTGCCATACGGTCTGTCCTTTTGGAGCCCCGGACAGTCATTACCGTAGAAAACCTCACTACCTATCACGACATTCCCTCAGACGATCGAGCCGTTTTATATCTGGGTGGTTTCCCAAATTCCGCACGGGCAAGTTTTCTTCGTATGGTTTACGCTTCCAAACCGGATGCTGTTTATCTGCATTATGGAGATCTGGATCCATACGGTCTTTTGATACTGGAAAACCTGAAACAAAAAACCGGAATTCCATTTGCCGCTTCAGGAATGGATCTTGCTACCCTGCAAGCTTGTTTCCAGGCAGGACATTACCGTCCGCTGACCGCAGAAGATCGGAAAGTCATGCAGTCACCTATGCTCTGTGCCTACCGGGAAATATTTGCCTTCATGCAGGCACATAACTGTAAAGCGGAGCAGGAATCTCTCTCTGCAATGAAATTATAACTGCCGCCCTGGTATCCATAGGTCGGAGGCAACTTGCAAGGCAGACCGTTCTCTCTTGTTGTACGGTTTATTCTGATACTATTATTTTTTTCTAATCGCTTTTAATGAGTTCTAGTCCCAAAGAGGTTTCCGGAATTTTTTATAGGCGTTTATATTGCTTTATAGTCATTTCCGCTTCAAATCAGTTACTTTCCATCGCTCTTGTTTCCGCTGTTTCCGTGTATTCCAGCTCTGTCTGTGGTCTTACATGTGGTCAGCGGAAAAGTTTCGGCCAGAATCCATGACCCACGGTGATACTCTAGGCGGTACAGTTTACCTCAAAGTTTGAAAAAATGGTACCTCTGTCTTGAAAAACATACAAGAGATCTGGACGCACATAAAGTTCCACCCGAAGAGACAAATTACAGCGTCATTGCCAAGGGGCCAAGGTGACCCGGCATACGGTATCCAAACCCTATGAGATGATTCAAAAGATGCCGGGAATCCAGGAAACCGCTTTCCCTTACTTTGCTGAATTGCCAGGCAGAACCGCGTATGATATGATGGCAACAGAAAGCGAGGAGGTGCTGTCATGCCCGTATGGATGTCACTCAAATGCCCTTTGCAAAGCTCTATCCTCTGCTGGTGGCAAAAGCGGAGCGGAAAGGCCGCACGCGAGAAGAGGTGGACCAGGTCACAACCTGGCTCACCGGCTACACCGCCGGAGACATCGCCCGTCTGGAACAGTCCACGGTCAGTTACGGTGACTTCTTTCTGAACGCTCCGGTTCTAAAACCCAATCGCACAATTCAACATCCGGTCAATGGTGGAGGTGCTCCTCTCCGTTTTTCCGGTGACCGTCTTGATGCCGTGAGATTCCAGATACTTTTTATCTTCCGGACGCCGTTTCCCTGGATGTAGAGGTCAAAAATCTTTCGGATGATCTCGGCCTCCTCCAGTACGATCTGCAGCACTCCATTCGGCCCCTTAGTATAGCTCAGAAACTGTATGTAATTCAAAATGGTTTTCCCGCTCCGCATGCGATTCTGAATGCCAAACTTAATGTTCTCGCTGCGAGTTTGGCTCTCCACTTGTGCAGAGGCAGCATACAGATCGATCACGCTGTCTGGCGGCTTCATGGTAAAGATACCTCCTAACTCAATGTAAATTCCTACGTTCATTTATTTCAGCTTTCTGATTGTGCTAATAGCTTCCCGGGCATCTCTTCCAAAGCGGCTGAGCGATTTGACAAGGATCAAATGGATCTTCCCTCTCCGGCAGCCTCTCAGGATCTTCCGATAGCCTGAGCGGTTTTTCGTGTGCAATCTCGACGCTTGGTCCGCGCAAACAGCCACGAATCGCCACAAGGGATTACTCTGAATGAAAGCTGTATAATACGCGATCTGGTTTTCCAGGCTTGAATTTTGTTCCTCCTGATTCGTGCTGGTACGGCAATAGGTTGCCCCCCGCAACTGCTGATTCCAAATAGGGTGGTCCTCCTGCGTCTGCGGGATCTCAATCACATGTTGAAACATAAGAACCCCTCCATGATACATACTGTCGATCAGTTTATCATGGAGGGGTAGAAAATGAAAAAGCTACATTTCAGTTCAAGGAACTAAAATATAGCTTTTAACATGTATTGTGCGACTATTATAGATGTCGCTTGAGAGCCTTTATTCATTAGATCTAAAAAAATAGATCTAAAAAGTATAATGGTAGCATTAGTTATTATTTATTTCATAGAGTTCTATCTCTTGTTCCTTTACATATACCCCAATATACTGAAGCCAGTTGGATGAGCTACCTCCGATGACCAACAAAATTGGTTCTGGACATCCTAGGTCTTCGTCTTTAGATAAATTGACCATTGTTTTCAAATCTAGTGCAGATGGCTTAGGAGAAGCATTGGGATGATAATGCCACTCCCCTAAATAATATTGCTGCTTTTGCCACGCTCTTTTTAGCTTCGTAATAATGCCCCGCGTACTCCGTACGAATGAACACAAAGTTTGCTTGGATTCTGCTGGAGCTCCTGTTATAGTGGTTATTTCTGCCCATTTCAAATCATCAGAGTATCTGCCGATGAGGATTCCGCCTGTCTCATAAGGATATGAATTCATACATAAACTATGAATATACTCTAGCTCCTGATCCGGCAACTTAACACCATAGCTTCCATTAAAGCTCTCGTAATATTTAAAGGTCTCAATTTTCTCGATATTCATATTGTTTCTCAATCAATCGCAGGCCATTAAAAAGTCCATCTTCAGTCTGTGTTTCATAGATTAATGAGATCCCTTTTTCTGTTGAATTTTGTACAAAAGCTTCTAATGCCTTGACTGTGGTACAAGCGGCAAACCACATATCATCTGCCCTGGCAGGAAATAATGGATGCCAGCAGCCAATGCCATCCCGAGGAAGCGCATCTAGATTAAAATCATTGGAATCTTTTTGAAAATATGGTTCGACTAAATTAAGAAAATTTTCAAAGTGAGGCAGTTTTGTCCTTTGAATATTAATATACAGTCGTTTTGCACCAAGTCCAACAGAACTTGAGCAGAATACAATTTTTCGCTTCCACTCTGTTGCAGATAATAACGCCAATACTTGATCCTCGCCAGTGGAATCAATGATAATATCAAAACTGCTCAAGTCTGGTACTAATGCCCCAGTTTCATCTATATCTAAATACCTTTCTGCATAAGTAGTGTGAATGTTAGGGTCAATATTCGTTAACCTTTTAGCTACAAGTTTACTTTTGGACTGATAAAGATCTGTCATACATAAAGTATGACGGCAAAGATTTCCCATTTCTAAAGCATTTCCATCGATACAGGTGAGTTGTGTTGCCCCAGCACGAGTCAACAGTTCTGCAATAGAAGCGCCCAAGCTACCGAGCCCAATCATAACTATACGCTGATTCGCAAGCCTATTTGCAAGCTTTCCACGCCCCTTAATCGTGCGTGCGCTCCAGTTTTCGCTGCGAATCCATGATAGTTCCATACTATCCAGGAATATCTTTGCTTTGTCATTCATCCACCAGCCCGCTTCACTCGGGCGGTAGCCTTTTCTTGCTCCGTAAGTCTGAGGAATGCTAAGTCGCTTGCCAGAATGAAAAACTCTATTTGTATATTTTCCGCAGGATAGAGCAGGAAGCTCTATAGCCTGCCAAGTCATCTCGTAGGAATCTTCACCGATATGTGCTGGGATTGGAAAACCAACCAAAAGCAGATGCCGCCTCCCATCTCTGGCTTTGGGGGCAAATGATTTCAAAATGGCCAGCAAATCAATGCCCTGATTAGTGCATATCTGCTTCAACTGACATAGGTTAGTGGGAACTTGCCAGTTATTAATAACTGGTACCTCTTTTAGTCTGATCCAAAGTGCATTTTCATAGTTTTTTTCCCTTATTGCCGTTCCCCAAACCGGTTGATAGATTACCTTCTGAGAATCAATGGAGCGAAAGCTCCGAATCATTGCTATGGATTGCTCTGATGAAAGTTGCCTACGAACGATTCTTGCAATTCCACAACGCTCATCCGTACTTTCCCAGATCATCATGGAAACACAATCCTCTTGAAAAGCAAAGACTGTCTGTATATGAGAGACTGGAAAATCTGGTAACTCAAAGGCATCCCCATTTTTTATTAATCTCTCTTCTGCAGCCGCACGGAGCCACAAAACAGCTCTTTGCATATTCCAAAAGAGCCGTTCATCAACTGTGAACGGCTCTTTTTCAGGAACGCGGATGCCAAGAGTCTGATCAATAAGATCAACACAGAGTTTTCCTTTACGCCACAAATGGTTTTCTTCCTCAAAAGCATTGATCGATTGATGTGGAAATGTATTTGTTATACTATTTTTGCAGCTCGGATATATAGCAATAGTTCCAAAGGGATAAACAGTTTCCGCAGTAACAAACCATTCTGTTACTCTGGGAATATCTTTGCCATCATGGTCCAAACAAACCCTAATGTGAAGATAAAAACGTTTTGTAACTACATCCCAAGTCCAATCTTTCAGCAAAATCATTTCTGGTATTTCTTCAATCCGGCGCCGCCCGCGTCGCAAATTCTCAGTTGGATTCTGACTCATCCAAACCTCCCAACAGGAACGCCCTTACTTTCCTGTACTCTCGGAGTAAATCCTCCGTTTTTTCTATAATAGGATGGAAATTCATCGCAATCTTTGAAGAAAGATTTCCAAAGGTTAACACTCTCTTCTATATCAGCGCTATCATAAGCTGCTCTAGCAAGTCTTGCACCGCCGCAAACCGCCTTATAGAAAGTGTCATAATCCTCATCTGAGAGCATCTCAAATACGTCATGCTCAGGAACCCCCCGGTCTGGGAGGAATGGCTTTTTAGGATAACATTCCGCAATGCACTCCAAGGTTCCGACGATGCCCTCTGCAACACTTGTGATTCCATCTGGACAACACTCTCCCACAAAATGTTCCAACGGATAGCTTTTCGGATGCTTGAGGCTAGGTAGTTCCAATCGTCGCCACCATTTGATCGCTTTAACTACATTTACATAATTACCTTTGCAAATTTGATTTTTTCTCTTGGTCCAACGGATCTGCTCTAAAGGATGCGTTCGATACCATTGATTTTCGACATTATCTGGAATCAGTAAAGGCTCCGCCCTCCATTGTTGGCCAGTAGAATCACTTTCGAAAAATCTTTCCAGTGAATCTAAGCGGTAATTTTCCAAAAGTGACTGCTGATAGCCCGAGAGATCATCGACTGTGAATGCGGATGAAAGGCCAGCACATTCAATGGCCCTTTTCACCTCTTCGCTGGGAGCTGCGGTAATTACTAGATCCATATCTACTTCGGGCAAAGAAATACCGATCGAACGCTTTTGCTGTTCGTAGTTCTGATAGTACTTCTTTACAAAGGGTGTAATTATGGCAAATGCTTCTTGGGCAGAAACGGTATCATGATCAATATTAGTAACTACAATTACATCTACATCCACCTTTTTTCCTGGTGCTGGTTTAATACAAGTTGACCTAGCATAGCTACCCTGTAAAAAACTTTCAACGAGTAAATCTTTTGTAAGGTCATCAGATTTGAGTTGTTCTCGAAGCTCGGTGTGTGCGGAGATCAACGCTTTTTTCAAATTGTCAGGTAGCCGAATATTAGTCAAGAAATCCTGAAAATAAGTTTGTATTGCGCTCATTCAAGTCCTCCTTTCCCGTCAAACTGAATGGACGGTATGTAAGAGCAGTTGCCTCGTTGTTCAAAATCATATTCGTACAGAATACACTTTCCAAATGGACGGGATACTCGCCCAAGATGAAACATAAACGCATTAGGCGCGGCAGCAAAAATATGGAGATATGCTCGCCTTTCAACGGTGCTTCGTCCTGCCAATGCGGCATAAACTTCCATTGCCAGTTTTGAGGAGTGGGTGCCATTTTGAATAGAAAAGCCAGTGCTACCTGTGTCCTCTGGTGAGAAATTAATAATCCGTCCAACGTGAACCCCCTGTTCTTTCAGGTATCGCTCCACATCAGAGCAAATATTGTGCCTCACGTTGAGGATAAGCGCGGTGTCAAATGTATCTTCATCTCTTGCTATATGTTCTACCTTCCAATTCTGATATTGGGTTCGATCGCATTTGTCAAATTCCCATATTTCTGGTCCCAAAATTGTTTTTTGAACAGGACAAATATCCACACCGGATTTAGTATCAAAAACACGACCTGCAGCAAAAGCGATGGAACCATGGGCTTCCAGCATAATTTGGTAAGCTTGCTGCACCTCTGTATTTTCTCTCAAAAAATCCTGAACAGGCTTACCGATATCAACCGTCCAGTCAAAATCCGGTTTCAAAAATCTACCTTCAAATTTGTCTTGTAAATCTAACAGAATTGACGCCTCTTGGGTAAGTCTTTCAGAACCTCTCGAAAAACACAAAATTCCAATTGCCTTTCGTACCTTGGTGTACTTCTTGATAATTAATTCGATTCGCTTGTTCAACTCCAGGCTGAAAATTGTTCGATCGGTATAGCCATCTTTTGTTGATTGAAGAAGTTCCTCCTCAACCATTGCGTCCACAAGTAAAGATACTTGGGGATGCTCCAAGGAATGTCCACTATCATATGCATATTTCCAAAGAGCCTCTCGAACAAGGCTCTTCAAACTATCTGGATCGAATGGCAACACTTTAAAATCCACATTAATATCTTTTAGTAATTGCGTTTCAAATTTTTCTAACTGTTTTTTACCTGTTGCATCCAACTTACCCGTTTGAAACTTGGTAATAGCGTTCATAAAATCCACAGCTGATACCGCACAATTTCCGATTAAAACCAAGCAATACCGCTGGCAGGGATAATCAGTGATGATATCTTTTAACCACTTAGAAATATCGCCCTTTGAAAAAGAGTTGACCGTCGATTTAACTTGGATCGCATCTGTAATTGTATCTGCGCTCTTTAAAGCAATATCTACCTTGTCACCTTCTGTTGGAAATTCAATGTAAATCCTATCCCAATCATTTCGCCTTAATGCTTCTAGAACAGCAACAATCCCTTGATATAGATAACCTCTGCCGCCTTCTTTTCCGCCCATAATACGCCCTTCTATTTATTGAAAGAGTACAACCAACTGATTACAATATATTGTACGAAGAGGTGGTAATAAAGTCAACATATCAAGGAATTATTTACCAATTATTAATAGTTTAAATAGAATGTTCTATACAACACATCATTCAATTATCAACTGCATGACTTTTACTTAATGTAAAAAATTACATTAGCCCGGGCGGTTTTGGGTGTGCTGTCCCGATGCCTGGCCGGCGTAAACAGCCGCAAACCGCCACTTGGGATTACTCTGAATGAAAGTTGTATAATACGCAATCTGGTTTTCCAGGCTTGAATTTTGTTTCTCCTGATTCGTGCTGGTACGGCAATAGGCTGCAACCCGCAGCTGCTGGTCTCAAATAGGATGGTCCTTCTGCGTATACGGGATCTTGATCACATGTTGAAACATAAGAAGCCCTCCATGATACATACTGTCGACCAGTTTGTCATGAAGGGCGGGAAAATGAAAAAGCTGCATTTCGGTTCAAAGAACCAAAATGCAGCTTTTAACATAGTCTGAATGTCATTAAAGGATCTGTGGAAATCCAGTAATATCAATGGTTTGTAAGCAGTCGGCAAAAGGCTTCATCTTAAATTGTACGCTCCCACACTTTCACTTGCGTGATTACATCACGCAGACGATCACCACCAACCATATACTCCAGAATTTCGTCGGCGGTATCACACCATTTCTCAGTACGAGTGTTTACTTCCACAGAGCCAGCCTGACAAATCACCATTTTAGGCGCTGCATCTGCCGCAGGAGAAATACAGCCAAAGCAACAGTACAGCACGCCATTCCACTCGAACTGGACTTCGCCGCCGCGCCGCATACACTGTTTGAAATCACTGATTGTTTTAAACCTATTATCTTCAAGGCTGTTTGTGCCGACCCATGTTGCCATGTTCGTGTTCCTCCCGTACAAAAAGCTCTTGGTAGTCTGTTCTTTGCCGAAGTGAAAGCCTGACTGATCCCATATGATGCTATGTTGGTGTGGAACTTCATGATACTTGGGGAAACCATGGTTTGTATGGTGAATTTCCAAATATGCTTTTCCGTCAGGACCAATCAGCGTTTCAATAAGCTCTCCTTTTGCCGTATAGGTATATTTTGTTTCGCCCGGCTCTCCCCAGAATCGCTCATCCTCTGGTTTTGACGGTTTGATTTCTCCGCCGTAGGCGCTTCCTCCGCCTTTTCCAATTAGGTACGGCTCTATTGTATCACGATTATTACTGGATGTGCCGCCAATTTTAAAGGCATCCAAATCTTCACGATGGAAACTTCGTTCATAGTTCATATACCGCCAAGAACTGCGTTCGTAATCCACATGGATAATGTTGCCCTGCATTTCGGGAAACGGTGTATTATAACAGATAATTTTTTCCGGCTCAATGCGCCGCAGCATCTCGTTGTATCCTGCCATGAACCATTCTTTCTGGTCGCAGCGGTTGTCATGCTCTGAGGCCATATAAGTGGAGACAGCAACAACGCTTCCTTTTTCAATCCCTTCAAAGCAGAAATCAAACGTGGATCCATCTCCCCAGTTGACAGTCGGAATGACCCGGAGCCCTTTGGATGCCCAGTAAGCGCCGCACCAGCGATTACGAAATACATTGTAAAGTTGCATAACAGGCGCCATCTCCAGGTACATACTGAAATCCGGCGACAGCACCGCGCGGTAGCGGGAGAGTTTTTCAATGTCATTGTCCGGGTTCTTCCAGACCCTCTCAAAGCGATAGTCATATAGGAAGAAGTGTACCATGCGGTCTAGGTGATTCTGGTCCTCCAAATGGGTTTTGTCAAAACCGATCAACAAAAGATCATCGAAGTCTCCGGGACTTTCTTGGAACTTAGGAATGATGGGGATTTTTAACTTTCCTTTGCCGGGAAACTGGTTGCGAAGCAGTTTCTGACTGGTTCGGTAGTTGTAATTTTCTTCGGTCATAGATAGCCCTCCTGTATGTAGTAAGGAACAAGTCCTTCTGCATACAGGTTCCCAAACAAAAAAAGTTGCACATTCCTGTGCAACAACATGAGAAAATTTACAAATTGGCAGTAAAAAATCGGAGTACCCCAAAGGATACTCCGATGTCATGTGTTGATAAAAAAGATGCAGCTCTCAAAGCCTTGCAGCGCAATGGTTTCCGGCCCCCGTGTTTTTTCTCTTCGCTTTTTTTGAAAAATACACTAGGCAACGCGAACCCCTTACCTTGTCAGTGTCGCATCATTTTCCGCCTGTTTTGTATAGTACAAATCGCGCTGATATTATAGGTTGCTCCTCCTGATTTGTCGGTCTGGAACAGAGCAAGGGGGACGATATGTAAGATCGTCCCCCTTGCTCTATTTCAACCGCAGGATCTGCTTATGCAGCATCACAAATCGTTTCTGGATGATGCCGTCACCATGGTAATGTCCGAAGAAGTGGTATCGGAACCGGCATCGCTGCCGCACCTCTTCCAGGAAGTCCGTAAGCTCGTCCGGTTTTGACCTTTTCCGAAGCAACTCATTCTGGATGCTGGTGGGCGCACAATGGGTAATAATATAATCCACCTCCCAACCTGCCCTGTCCAAATTCCTCCGTGCTTCCAGATATTCCTCTGGGCCTGGCAGTTCCTCCTTCCACCAGGATCGGTGGTTAACCCGAAATGGTGTTCCTCTGGCTTCCAGCGCATGAAATTTCAGGAGAAACAAGGGATCGTCCGGTTCCAGGATGCCACCCTGGATGTCGTGGCTGCTGGCCCCTCCCATGGTGAAAATCTGTTTCCCATTTAGGTCAAACACCTGTCCGCGCTCCAGCAGGAGTACAGAGGGGCAGATACGCCGGATCTTCCCGCCGCGCCAGTCCTCCAGCGGATAGGTCCGCAGGGCGTCATAGTTTTCGTGGTTCCCTGCCACGAACAGCGTGGTAAAGGGCCGGCTCTCGAGGAAGTCCAGTCCCTCGTCATCCCGGCAATCTCCATACCACACGCCGCCCATGTCTCCGCAAATCAGAACGAGATCCTCCTTGGTCAGCCTTTCTTGTTCATAGAAGTTCTCAGGCAGAAATCTTCTGAAATCTCCATGCGTATCGCCTGTTAGAAATAGTGCCATGTTTCGTATTCTCCTCTCAGCTCAGCTTCTTGTCCATTTCCAATCCCGGATACCGAAACTTGATGTGAATGGTCTCCGCGTCCACCACTGTGATCCGCTCCACCGCCATGCGCACCTGCTCGTCGTTGTATTCCGTGTTAACCCCCAGCTTGGCCATCCATTCCCGCAGCTCCGCCATACGGGACATCCGATTCTCGCTTTGAGCAGCCTCCTGCTCCATGGCCTGGATCTGATCCTGCACCGCCTGCTTTTCGTCCATAAGGGCCTTGAGCTGGGCGTTGAGGTCCGGGTCGTCCATATTCTCCAGCACCCTGTCCAGCAACAGCGCCTGCTCCGCTGTAATGTCCCCCAGACGCTGTTTCAGGGAAATCAGGCTTGTACCCTCCGCCTCCTGGCCCGCCCAAACCAGCTGGGTAAAATTCAGCATATCCTCCTTGACCTCACTGTCCGCCTGGGCAAACTCATTCAGGGCTTCCAGGATCGCCTGATGCAGTTTTTCCTCATCCAAGGTCGGAGAGCTATGGCAGTATTTCGTTCCGAATTCCAGGCGAGAGATACATCGCCACACAATGCGCTTCTTCCCGTTTCTGGCCCAGGTACACCGTTTATAGGGCGTACCGCACTCCCCACATACCAGGAGTTCGGAGAGGGCGTATTTGGCGGAGTATTTGCCCAGCTCTGTCTTGCCGTGCCGCTGCATGACCTTCCGCTTGCTGGCCCTGCGCGCCATCTCCTCTTGGACCCGATAAAACATTTCCCTGGGGATGATCGCAGGGTGATTATTCTCCACATAACTCTGCAGCCGTTCCCCAGTATTCTGTTTTACCTGTCCGTTAATACAGCCAGTCGAGAATGTCTTTCCCAGCATGGCATCCCCGATATACCGCTCATTTGTCAGGATATTGTGGATCACCTGATAGGACCATCGCTGGACGGCTTGGGCAGTAGGAATGCGATCTGCCTCCAGCTCTTGTTTGATCTGGGACAAGCTGCATCCATCCAGATAGCGGCGATAAATCCGAAGCACCGTCTTTGCTTCATCTGGGTCGATCTCTGGCTTCTCGTCCTCACCTTTTCGATACCCCAGCAGCTTTTTGTACTGAAAGGGCACATTTCCCGCCGCTCGGCTCTTTTCTTTGCCCCAAGTCACATTTTTGCTGAGGGACTCGATCTCGGCTTGAGCAAAGCCACTAAACAAGGTGATGAGAAACTCACTGGATTCCGTAAGGGTATTGATGTTTTCTTTCTCAAAGATAACCCCGATACCACGAGCCCGTAGCATCCGAACCGTCTCCAGGCAGTCCACCGTATTCCGGGCAAATCGGGAGAGGGATTTGGTAAGAATGGTATCGATCCTTCCCCGCTTGCAGGCGGCAATCATCTTGTTAAAATTATCCCGTTTCTTCATGCTGGCACCGGAAAGTCCTTTGTCTGCAAAGATGCCGGCCAACTCCCAATCGGGGTTTTCCTCGATTTTCTGTGTATAGTAGGCTTTCTGTGCCTCATAGCTGTTGATCTGTTCCTTATTGTTGGTGCTCACTCTGCAGTAAGCCGCTACTCGCTGTTTGCCATGTTGTGAGGTTCTTGGATCGGTGACCTTCTTTGTCGCCGGGATAATACGTACACGACGTTCCAATGCCTGTTCCATGTCTTTTCCTTTCCTGGCGGCTTATCGGAAGGTGACAGCCACCATATTTTCTGCCGAGATGGTAATATGAGAAACCACCTGCCGGATGCGGTTCCAATCCACATCCAGCGGGTGGTTTTCTCGTTCAGATGGAATAGCTGCGGGGCAGCAGTCATAGCGGGCCGCGGCACCCTGCAGAATAAGGGAGACCAGTTCCTCCGGGTGGTCTGGGTGCTCCAGTCCACGGTTGATGGCGTTGGTCAGGCGGATCACTTCTTCGGAGGGCTGATAGGGCTCCTGGCTGGGAGCATCGTGTTCCGTTACCTGATGTGTGACATCCTCCAGCAACATTTCATCCGGAATGGTGACCATAGCACCGCATTCACTACACTTGAGGTACAGCGTGTCCGCTCTGTGATTTTTTCCAGCCACCCGACGCAGAGGGGCGCCGCACTTCGAACAACGCAGGTACCGCTTCAATCGCAATACGGGTCGCTCGGTTTTAGGTGCGTATCCCGCCGTCTTTTCATGAATATGCGATTGCGTCTCTTCAAACCCCACTTTATCAATGATGGCAGGGTATCCATCTTGGCCTGTATAGCGGGGGTTCTCCAGCAGCCGCTTGACCTTGTGCTTATTCCAGGCTGGCGCTTCCTGGCTGTACGGGATCTCCTCCCTATTGAGAAGATCTGAAATTTTCTGATAGGACAGACCGCCGATGTAAAGGGAGAATACCCTTCGCACGAGGATCGCCTCCTCCTCTACAACGGCGATCTCGCCATCCCGGATCTGATATCCATACAGTGTTTTCCGATGGTTCATCTTCCGATCTCCTTCAGCAGCTCTTTCAGCTCAATGCCTCCCTGCAGCCGGAAGCGGACGCAGGTCTGGGACTCCACGACGATCCGCTCCACCAAGCTGAGGAACAGGCCCTCGTCGAATTCCATCAGGCGTTCCGGCCCATGCCGGACAAGGTCAACCGTCTCTTGAAGGGCATCGATTGCGTCGTCTATGTCATCATTTTCCAACAATCTGCGCCGTTCTGCCCGCAACTTCGCCAGCTGTGCGCTGATCTCATTAAACTTAGCAGTGCAGGCATCAGTGTCCAACAGTCCAGCTGTCTGAAGCTTGCTGATGTTATAGCTCTGCTCACTTGCCTTGGCAATGGCCTTGTTCACGGCCAGCATAGCGGGATTGCCCCTTTGGATCACGTCTCTGAGTTCTTCCATCTGTTTTATGGCCGGCAGCAGGACAACTCCCGTATTGCGCTTCAGCTTGTTGTACATCCGCACGAAGGCCCCATATAGCTCTGTCTCCGGGACTCTGCCATTGGGACAGTCAATTGCGTTGCGGTCATGTTTTCTGCACACCCATGTCGTGTGGCCACTTTTATTGACTCGCCGCATATATACCGATCCGCAGTTTCCGCAGATGACCTTTAGGGACAACGGCGTTCTCTGTCTGGATGATGGGCGGCGCTCCGCGCGCTTTTTCAGTAAATTCTGCACTTTATCAAAAGTCTCCCGTGATATGATGGCTGGGTGCGTGTTTTCAATATAGTATTGATCAACTTCTCCGTGATTGGTTTTTTTGACAAATGGGAAGGTATTGGCTGTATATGTCTTTTGGCACAGGGAATCCCCCACATATTTTTCATTGGAAAGCATCTTGCGGATCAGCCGCTCATACCACACTCCTCGTTTCCAGGAATTATGGACTTCTTTACGGTTCATCTCCTCAGCGATCCGTTTCACACTGTTTCCGTCCAAATAAGCTTGAAACATCCACCGAACTTCTCTTGCCTCACTCTCCTCAATGACAAGGTTCTTCCCATCCGGCATTCGATATCCATACGGCGCCGTACAGGTGATAAACTCCCCCCGCTCCATCCTCCTCTGATAGCTCATCTGCTGGTTCTGGGAGATGGAGACGGACTCCTGCTGGGCCAGAGAGCTGGAAACGCTCACCATCAGTTCGGTGGTGAGCGTTCCGGTATCAATGTTCTCTTTTTCAAACAGGACGGATACGCCCAGGCGGAACAGCTCCCGAAGAGAGGCCAGGCAGTCGCGGGTGTTGCGGGCGAAGCGGGAGATGGATTTGATCAGCACTTTGTCGATCTTTCCCTTCCGGCAGTCTGCCAGCAGGCGGTTGAAATCCTCTCGCTTGTCCATCCGAGTGCCCGTAATGCCCTCATCGGCATAGACATCCACCAAATCCCAGCCATCATGGTTCTGGATCAGGTCCGTATAGTATTGAATCTGGGCCGCATAGGAGTGGAGTTGATCAGCGGAGTCAGAGCTGACTCGACAATAGGCCGCTACGCGCAAGGTATCTGGACGCACTGCTCTGGGTGGAATTACCGTCACATTTGCTGCCACGCTGTCTGCTCCTCCTTTTATCAGTCTTTCTGCTGCCTATTATTGGAGTGCAGGAACAATATCTGATGTTTCTGCCGCCCCTATCTCTTCATGCCCTATAGCACTCAATGCGCTGTAGAAATTCAGGAACTCCATCCACTGGCTGTCGGTCTCCGTATCGATGTTCTCATCCATAAACCGGATGGTAACGCCAAGCGCGGAGAGTTCCCGCAGGACTTTCATACAGCTCCAGACGTCCCGTGCCAGTGTGGATATAGACCTGACCAGGATTTTGTCGATCAGTCCTTTCCTGCAGTCGGCCATCATCATTTTGAAGCTGGGTCTCCTGTTGAACTGAGGACCTGTGCCGAAGTCTGTATATATGGTCGCAAGGTTCCAATCATCATGCTCCCGGATGACCGCCGCGGCCCGCTGCTTTTGGATTTGCAGAGCGTATTCGCTGCACCCGACTCTACAGTATATTGCCACATTCAATGGCGCGTTTTTCGGTCCGTCCATTCTATTCCATCCTTTCTATTCTTTGGCAGCGACAACACTACCACACCCTCCGGACAATAGCCAGTACGATTCCCGAACAGTCATCGGTTGATTGTAATACTGGCTCAAGCCGTATCCAATTCCCTAATTTTGTCAATTTATGATATGGCAGTCTGTTAAATCTTCCAAATGTCTGCGTGCAGCCATTTCGCTGTCAAAGCCATCCACATAGACCTTACAGTTATCTCTGGATTCAACATAGTCGTCCTCGTAACCAAGGATTTCTGCCTCTTGAGCAGTCAAGATCCTGGCCTCTACATATCCTGCATACATATACTTTTGCTCGGCATAGTAGAGATACTCCATGTAGTTTCCCGCCTTTCTGCAAATATCTCTGGTCCTGTAGCGACAACACTACCACACCTTTCAGACAATATCCAACACTATTCCCGAACAGTTATAGGGCGGTATTTTTCCATAGCCAGACGCCGGATGCTCTCTGCCTCATCCTCTGTTACGATGCCCGCCGCTTTCATCCGCATCAAGATGTCCAGGGCGATCTGATACTGCAGTTCTGTTTTGGCGTTGATCATGCCGCCCCCTCCTGGAAGTAGCCGTCCGGCTTGACGCTGCGGATAAACGCCTCCACACGATGGATGTCCTGAGTGACTGGCATCTCCGGTAGGGCGGCCAGTATGTCCTTCCAATAACGCTGGTCTCTGGCAGCCCGCTCATCCAGAATGGCCACCACGCAGGTATCTGTCTCCAGGCGGATGGCCCGGCCAAAGCCCTGCTTCAATTTGATCTGCATCTCCGGCACTACAATGCCCCGCAGAAAAGAATGGAGGGTTGGGTATTGCTCCCGCTCCTTCTCCTTCAGTGCGTCCGGGATCGGGAATGGCAGCCTGGGGATCACCAGGAGAGACACGCAGTCCCCAGGGAAGTCAAACCCCTCCCAGGCGGCTCCTGTAGCCAGTAGGACGCCCCCAGGTGTATTCTTGAATTGCTTTGTGGTGTGTACCGCGTTGCGCCCCAGGGTGAACAGCGGATAGGCCAGATCCTGCTCCCGCAGGCGCTCCTTCACGGCGGACATGGCGGCGTAAGATGTAAACAGCACCAGGGCATGACCGTGGGCCGCGTCCAGCAGAGCGGCGATCTCCGCCGTCAGGCTGTCATAGTATTGTCCGGCCCCCTGATGGGCAGGTAGGCGGGAAACATACATCAGGCAGTTCCTGCTGTATGCGAAGGGCGAGGGGCTGACAGACTCCCGCACACGGCTGTCTGTCAGCAGGCCCGTCGCTTCCTTGAACCGACGGAAGTCCTCCCCAACTGCCAGGGTACCGGAGGTCAGGATCATGGGCTTTTGCTGCCGCCAGAGCGTCTGGCGAAGCTGGTCGGTCAGATTCGGCGCGGTGGCACACAGCATCGTGCCACCATGCGAATCCTCTGCTGTATAGAAGATCATGTCCCTCTGCTCCTGTAGGAACAGGGCCGTCTTATCCCGCAGCTGATCCAGTTGCCGCTGTGTCCTGTGGGGCAGTATGGTTCCGATCTGCTTTTGGATCAGCTCCAGAGTATGGTTCGGCCGGTTTAGGAACGGGGCGAAATGAGAAAAGGTCCCATCCTCATCCCAGGGCCGGGCCAGTTCCCGAAGCACCGGTCCTGCCGCCTCCTCCAGGTTCTCCGAGGCGAGGAGATACCGTTCTCTCCGCAGTACCCGAATCAGTTCATGTATCTCCGCTGCTGTCAGCGTGATACCAAACATCTGGCGGGCGGCCTCCGGCAGCTTGTGGGCCTCGTCCAAAATCAGGGTACTCCACTCTGGAAGCAGAGGCCGGCGTCCCAGGTTCCGGTGGATGGCGTCTGCCAGCAGCAGATTGTGGTTGCAGATCTGCACTTGATACCAATTCGAGGCACATACCTCCATGAAGCACTGGTACCGACAGCTCTCCCGTCCACAGTCACAGACCTTGGGCACACCGACACGCGCCCGGTCGTAGCCGCTGAGGTGCTCGGCCATGTCCAGGTCCAGATGATCCCGGAGAGACAGCAGGGCGTCTCTGGCCCGCGGGCTTTTCCGTGTCAGATCCACAGCTTGCAGGCGCCGTTTCAGACGCTCGTCGCACACATAGTGGCTTTTCCCCTTTCGAAGCACTGCCCGGATGGGGGTCTTTGTCATCCGATCCTCTATCAGCACAGAGGAGAGAAAGGGCAGGTATTCCTCCAGCACCGCGTTCTGCAAGGCGATGCTGGAGGTAGAAATGAGCACCGGCTGATTCGCCAGCCCCCTGGCGGCGCGGCTCCGACTGAATACGATGCCGGCCACCAGGTAGGCATAGGTTTTTCCGATTCCCGTCCCGGCGTCGCACAGGGCAATGCTGTCATCCAGCATCGCGTCGAGCATCCGATGGCTCAGGGCCACCTGAGCTGGACGCTCCGCCATGCCGTGGGCGGGGAGAAGTTCTTTGAAAATGTGATCGATCTCTTGATGGGCAGTTTGCCTGTTATTCTGTATCATCCGTAAAGTCCCCTATCTTGTTCATAGTTCATCTGTCCTCACCGCATTTGCAGCTCGCCCCCCGGTGAGGGTTGGGAACAGTACGGATAAGGTTTGGCGGACCTTCACGGGCACATTCCGAAGGTCTCTACTGCTTTCAACCCTGGGAATGATGGGCAGCTTTGCCAAAGCCGCCCCGCACAGGCCGGATCGCTCTCCGGAGAAAGGGATTCTCTCCGGGTCATGGCGGGCGCTGAACGCCTGTCCGTGTGGTGCTCCGCACTGCTGGTATGAACTTGTCAAAGAGCAGCGGAGCCCATTGGGGCTCCTTCAGGAAGCGAACTGCGTCAGGATCTGCTTCATGTCCTCCAGGTCCTCGCCCTGGAGTCCCGCGGCCAAGCGCCGCAGCAGGGCTGTTTGCCTCGGTGTCAGCCGCTGGCGGCCCTGTTGATACCAGTCCGCCATTCTGACCCCGCCGCCATACCGGCCGCAGACCGTCTCGATGGGGTAGCGAAGCGTGAGCATTTCGACATCGCGGCGAATGGTTCTCTCGCTCACTCCCAGCTCTGCCGCCAGGTTTGAGATGGTCTCCCTTCGCCGCTGGCAGAGCAGGTCCAATATCAGTTGTCGCCGCTCCGCCGCGCCCACGGACTCACCCCGCTTTCGCTTCCATGCCCTGACTCTACAGGCTAATGCGGACAGTTCTTGTCCGGGTTAAAAAATTTTTTTGAAGAAATTTTCAAGTCTCCTGAAAATGGAAAAACGCCCATCCGGTCCCCTATGGGAACCAGATGGGCGAAAAAGAGCCACTTGATCCGCTGACATGCGCCGTTGATCCTCTCCGTTCTCCAACGGGGAAGGCAGATCAAGCGGCACATGGGAAGTCAGCGCATCAAGCGGCTCCGGGGCACAGTCTTGGGTGATTCTATTTTAGGGACTTCATGCCAAACGAAATGATACTGGCGGGAATCCTACATTCTCCCCGCAATTCGGACATTTCGTAAAAGCGTATCCATGGGTCCCGCGTGAGAGGATCTCGATCTTGTGGCCACAGTAAGGACACAGACGTGCCAGCGTCATACTGCTGCTGCGGGAACACTCTGCCCGGAGCTTTTCCTGCTCCGCCTTTACCTGGGCATACTTGACGGGATTTTCCTCCCGAATATTAAATCGCGGCATATTCCATCGTCCTCCTTACTGAATCATTCATTCGTCATCACATACGACACGAACAAGCGCATAGGGGTCTTTCAGGTCATCCCTGTCCAGCAGGTGAAGCTGCTTCATCCGGATGGCCAGGGCGGATTTTGATACGCCCATTGCTTCTGCCACGGCAGCAAACTTCTCATATTCCTTGGGCGCAAAGATTTTATTCAAAAGCCGGAGGTTTTCTCCGAGCCCTGCAGCGTGCATCTGCTCGATCAGCAGCTCCTTGGGTATCAGGATTGCAGCGGCCAAAGTGTTAACGCGCCATTCTTCCCAATTCACCGGCATACTCTGATGACCATACATAGCTGCCGCATAGCAATACACTTTCCGGTATTGTGCCGGCGGCACATATTCGGTGGGGAATAGCATCCGAAAGATCTGATGGCACGTCTCATGCATCAGGGTAAAGTTTCGGCGGCCAGGATTGGCTCCCTCCCCAGCAAGGGATGCTTCAATCAGGATGGTATGTCCATCCAGGAAATAATAGCCAGGGGTGTTGTTCTCGTAGACTCGAACACCTACATTCTCAAATGCGGTCATTCCCAAGATGGAACCGTTTCGGGACAAGGTGCGGTATTCCACAGTCAGTCCCAAGAGTTTTTGCGCGAGGATTTCCGGGCAGATTCTCCTACTCATATCGCTGTCCTGGGGGCCTAACTTCCAATAGGCGTTCACGACTCTCAAGCCGATTTGTTCGATTTCCGCTCTGGATAGATAAGGCATTTTGTCGTCCCCTCTCCGTGTGCATCCGCTACTGTTTATGTGATTTAACATCGCTAGTATATCAAACAAGTGTTCGATTATCAAGCATAAAAAGAGAGGTGTCCCCAATCGAGGACACCTCTTGAAAAATTATTGCAACCATCTCGCCATCTCACGCATTTCCTCCAACACATTCTCTGGGGACACAATGCGAATATCTCCGGCAAATGTAAACACCCAACCGAAAAATGGCGGGCTGGGCGCCACCTCTACTGTCGCAAGGAAATGGTCGGTATCCGCAACCTTTGTCTGGACATCTTCCCCAAACCAATCTATGATGCTGCGCATCAGGTGGTTACGACAAAGGAGAGTCACCGTCTGCAGGTCGCCCGGATACATCCCAAAGACCTTTTGGACATACACGGTTGGATCAAAATCCTGCGTCTGTCTGGTGGGCAGGTCAAGGAGTTTTATGCCCGTCATCCGGTCTATACGGAACTGCGCAATTTTATTGTGTTTCTCTGACCAGCCCACCACATAGTAAAAATCTCGGTTCCAGATCAAAGCATAGGGGCTGAACTGGTATCGGTATCCCCTGTGCTTCAATACCTTTTCCTTGCTTGGGAGATATTCATAATATTGGAAGGAGATTTGTTTGCTCTCCTGGATCGCTGTCTGGAGCGAATCCACGATGTAATAGATGGCCTCATTCTCAGGCTTGGGCGTCCCATCCATATAGATGGGGCGTTTTAGCTGGGCGGCCTGCGCACTGCTGGCAAGCCGGCCGAGCTTTTGAATGAGCACCCTGCTTTTTTTCGGCGTGATAAAGCGGGAGGACTCCACCGCGTCCACCAGGAGCTTCAACTCCGGCAGTTCAAACACCCGGGACCCGATGAAATAGAGGTTTTGCGTACTTTTGATGCAAACAATATCAATTCCTAGCTTCATTAATAGAGCAATATCATTGTAAACACTCTTGCGGCTCGCATTAATGCCATTGCTTCTCCAATGCTTCAAAATATCCAACACAGATACCGGATGTTTTTCGTCCGAATCACAATATAAATAGTTCAGCAGCGCAAAAAGCCTGATCTGTGCACGATTATCTACCTTCATTGCATTCATTTTATGTCTCGTCTCCGAAGTTCGATTTTGCTAGTTTGTTTATTTCTATAAATAAGAGACACAAAAAAGCTAAAATGCAACCGGATACCCAACGTAAACGTTTCCGCTTGCTGCATAGAGAAAATCTAAAGTAAAAGGGTGAGGGGCTTAGCCCCTCACCCTTTTTACGTATCATCACGAAGGACGATCACTTCATACAAATTTCGCTTGTTGCCATCTGCGATAAACTCACCCTTCTCACAAAGCTGTGAGGAACCACCGCCGTCAAACATAACTCCATGGAACTGACCACTTGGAACCTTTCCCGGAGTAATATCGAGATATTCTTCAATGGCACGGCAAAATGTGATAAATCTATTGGAACTGTTAGTTACAATCAGATACACTTCCTGATGGATAATATCAGCAACCAATGCACTTCGACCATCAGAGGTCCCGGTGAGATAGCCACCATCGTCCTGACCGACCTCATCCATAGCCTGGTCAAAAGCATCATCCGCGCCGAGCCACATATAGTATCCGCCTTGGGCCCAGGTGTTGGGACGGGAAGTACCAGGGATGTCAGAAGCAGTGAGTTGACGCTCACCGTTGATATAATTCAGTACTTTACTGTTCCAATAAATCGCTGCTGCACCGAGCCAGTTGTTGCTATTGCAAAGAACTTCGCCATCACATTTGGCCAGAGTCAGGTTATGAGTGGAAAAATAGCCACCATTGATACCAGTATAGCCAGATTCAGCTAAGTTCTCCTTTCCGCCTAAGTCAGTCAACATGATGTTGGATGCATCAGTCTTGATGACATTCAGCTTAATACCGTTGGAAGCAGTATATGTTCTCCGAGTGTAATTTCTAGCCATAATTGTCCCCCTTAATAATTGTTAATATTACCTGCAGGCAATAGATAAGGAGAAAATTTATGGATAATTTGTAAACACTTCTTAGCATATAATGGCAATTGTTTCTTTAAGGGTAAGTGTCAAATGAGCGGTCGGATGGTTTCAGCCATGTGTGATACAATATTCTCAGAACTCACCGAGATTCACGGTGAGTCTCGGTGAGTTTTTGGCACTCAGGGTGACAGTCGCCGCAAGTAACCCTGACTCACCGGAGACTAATGGTGACAGGAGGCAGCACACGGATGGGAAAGGAATTAACGATCCAGACAGCCAGTCAGCGGCAGCGGCTCCAACTGGAGGAGTCAGAAGTGAGTTCAGAAAGCTGCTTTGTAGAACTTCCTTCTCACTATGAAAGTATCTGGCAGCCATCCGCAGATCTCATTGCCCATGTACAGATTGGTGATGCCGCAGTCGATCTGTACGCCGGAGCAAACGCTGATACGGTAAAGGCGATCTGCCAGGCATTGAGAACATGTTGAACGACTTCAGCGGAGCCGACAAAGTCTACATTGCCTGCGGGTATACGGATTTTCGCCGTGGCATAGACGGCTTGGCAAGCATCGTCCAGCAACAGTTTAAACTTGACCCCTTTACCAACACGCTGTTCCCGTTCTGCGGCAGACGGAGGGACCGGATCAAGGGGCTGTACTGGGAAGGGGATGGCTTCATTCTCCTCTACAAGAGGCTGGAGCAGGGAGCGTACCAGTGGCCGAGATCCGAAGTTGAGGCGAAGATGCTGACGCCGCAACAATACCGCTGGCTGATGAAAGGACTGAAGATTGAACAGTCCAAAGCGCACAAAGCAGTGACTGGCCTGAGCATGATATAGCATTGAAAATTGGATGTTATTTTCCGGAAACCCTCTTGAAAACATTGGTATTTCAGGGGGGGGGTCTGTTATAATGAAGACACGAAAAATGCAGCAGATATGACCACAAGCAACACGGAAATGGTGACCATTTCCCGTGCGGAATATGAGTCTCTGAAAGTGGAAAGAGACGAACTGAACCAGAAACTGGACTGGCTGATGGAACAGATGCGTCTTGCCAAAAAGAAGGTCTACAGGGCATCCTCCGAGCAGACGAAGGAAGAGGTGGTTGGCCAGCTCAGTTTCATGTTTGATGAGACGGAAGCATGGCTGTTTACCAGAAGAACTGCCGCGGGGGAAACCAGGGTTGCCACTCATCCCCGGCAGAAGCGGTCCTCCCGTGTGGAGGAGGTTCTGCCTGAGAATGTTCCCGTTGAGGTGGTAGAACACTGCGTCCCGGAGTCTGAACGCGCCTGTCCTGAATGCGGCACGCTCATGACGGAGATTGGGACTGCGGTACGCCGTACTCTGGTAATGGTCCCTGCCCAGGTGAAGATCCGGGAAGACGTTTATTTTACATATGCCTGCCAGAACAGCAAGCAGACAGGGACGGAAACACCTATCCGGAAAGCCGAAAAAGAGCCTCCCTTGATCTCGGGCAGCTACGCCTCCCCAGAGGCTGTAGCCCACATCATGATCCAGAAGTTTGTGATGCACGCTCCGTTGTACCGGCAGGAACAGGAATGGAATCGCGTTGGGGTGATGCTCTCCCGGCAGACGATGAGCAACTGGGTACTGCGGGTGGCGGAGGACTGGCTGCGGCCCATCTATGACCGGATGCACCGGCCGCTTCTCCAGCGGGAAGTCCTTCACGCGGATGAAACAACCCTGCAGGTGCTGAAACTGGAAGGTCGGACAACCAGGAGCAAATGCTATATGTGGCTGTACCGGACCAGTGGAGATGCCGAGCATCCCATTGTCCTGTATGAGTACCAGCAGAACCGGAAAGCGGAGAATGCCGAGGTGTTCCTCAAGGGCTATACGGGCTGGCTCCATGCGGATGGGTATTCCGGCTACCACCGATTACCGGAGAACATCTGGGTGGTTGGCTGCTGGGCGCATCTGCGGCGGAAGTTTGACGAAGCGGTGAATGCCTTGCCAAAAGAGCAGCAGGTCGGCTGCGCGGCGTTGGAGGGGCTGCAATACTGCAATATTCTCTTCGCTATCGAAAAGGAGCTGACGGATCTGCCGCCAGAAGAACGATATATCCAGCGTCTGGCCTGGTCCAAACCGGTGATGGACGCTTTGTTGGCATGGGCATAAACGAAAACTGCTCCACCTAAATCCGCCTTGGGAAAGGCGCTGTATTATCTTCGTGAACAGCGGCCATATCTGAAGCGTTTTTAGAGGATGGGCGTCTGGAAATAAGCAATAACCGGACAGAACGGAGTATGAAACCTTTTGTGATGGGGCGGAAGAACTGGCTGTTCGCCAACACGGAGGGCGGAGCACAGAGCAGCGCCATTGTTTATAGCCTGATTGAAACGGCCAGGGAAAATGGCCTTGATCCATACTGTTATCTGACCTGGGTGCTGACTGACGCGCCGGTCCTGGCATCTGATGGTGGAGATTGGTCTGTAAAACTCCTGCCTTCCAATGCTCCTTCCACTTGCCGAACTTTCTCAAAAGAACGTTGACCACATTCAAGGACGAGATGGCTCATTGGGCTGTCCCGTCCTTTTTCCTGCCCTGTCGAAAAGCTATCCGGTTTGCCGAGAAGCTGGAATTTACTGGTTGGGTCTGCCTCCTTATGCTTTGGTTTAAGGAGGTTGCCTTTATGAAAATAGAGAAAAATATTATGGCCACATTGAAAAGAGAAATGGACAAGAGAGGTGTAAATTATGCGGAGCTTTCGGCAGAAATTAATGTTCTAAGGATGACCCTGCAAGGATATTTGAACGGCACTTCGCATCCAAGAGCTGACTCTATGGAAAATCTCGCGGATAAATTGAGGATATCCGTGGCAGAGTTGGTTTCCGGTGAAGAACATTTTGCACCTGTGAGCAATCCTGATTTTGACCAGATCCTCTCCAATATTCCAACGCTCCACCCCAAAGTCCTGCCTGCCGCTCAGCAAGCAGCTTCTCTGCTGAACAGACTGCTCCAACTGTCTGAGGAGCTGTATACAGCAGAGGATCTGGACCTTGATGCGCCGTACCAGAATGCGGGCTATCTATACTGCCTCCATGAGATGTGGGATCCATTCCGCCGCAGCTTGTCTTATGGAATTCTGGTAAAAGAGTACATGCACGGAAGCCGGTCTACGATTGCAATGGTGGCGCCTTTCTCGGGTGACAGGACTGCCGTTCTTGGCTTAATTGACTGCTGCACCAGACTACAACTTGACCCGGAACATCTTTTGGATGTGGTACAGGATTTCTTGCTCAGCAGCTGCTCACTACTTAATATTTTTGCTTGAAGGGGTGGCTCGATTTCGGCCCCCCCTTCTTCTGCCTGGTTCAAGAGTTATTTGCTCCTCCGTTTGACGCTTACTAGACTGCCGCAGCAGCGGCATGAACATAAGGGAATGGTGTGCAGAACACAGTATTTCGACAAAGACATACTACCGCTGGGCAAAGGAAATCCTTTCATCATAATTTCACTCGATAGGTTTACAAATTAAGCCGGAACTTCCTCTTTTAGTTATGATGTGGCCACATCAGATAACATTGTAAAGGAGAAGAAATATGGGAAATGTAACAACCAGTATGTTGATCAAAGGCAACAATATTTTTGCTCCTAAGCTTATTCCCAATGTAGTCGATCCAAACTCAGGCTCCGATGCAAAAATCAGCTGCAACATGTTTAAATCCGAAAGTAAGTATGCGGCAGATCGCAAGGCCTCGTTTGATCTCTATATCAGGAGCTACTTGGAGCCTGTTGTTGGCGGACACTATTATGCCCGCTCATTTGATTCGACTACCTATCAGAGTGCATCCTGCACAATTCCTCTTTCCAAATGCAGCATGGAAAATGGGAATGGAAGTCGTGTTGGCTATATCTCGCTTGGTATTTGTACAGAAGGCGGAAGTAAATATTTTCACTTTGATGTGGGGCTGGGAAACAAGGGGAATGGATGGTATCCGAATGTTTGGGGGAAAGGCTTTCTGGAGAATGTTGGCCCTTCTGGTCCTAACATCATTCACCGTGATGATGCTGATGTCCCTGTTACCATCGCACTCGGTGATCCCAATGTAATCATTCCCGGTAATGCCACGGTGACCGTCCTTGTGGAAGTTGGCCGTACCTCTGCAGTTGATTGGATGCGTGCAACATTTTCCCACAGCGGAAAGACTGGAAAAGTCGCAATCAATGTTCCTCGCGGAACACTCTTTAAGGCTTCTTCCACCGCAAATCCTTCCGTTAGATTTAACCGCTTTATGTCCCTCGTTCCCGCAAGTAATCACTATGCAGACGATTTTAACGACCATTCTCGCTTGGAAGGTTGGATGGAAAATCTGAAGCTGGGATCTTCCAAGTGGACTGCTTCTGACCTGCAACATGTTTGGGACGTCCAGGATGAAAATGTGCCGACAATTCAAATCTCTACCCTCGCTGACTCTGGTGGAGTATCCAATAGAGACCATGTTGTGATTTATCACACCACTCTTACACATTAAACTCGTTTTGAAAAGAATCCAACGAAAAAACAGGCGCCCATTCAGCTCATGAATGGGCGCCTGTTTTTTCAAACTATCACAAGAAAATGAATGGACAATATGGCATCTCTTCAAGACGGTTTTTTATGCCGAGCAAGTCAATGCTTGATGGATCGAATTTCGCTGTGAGCTGTGTCCCGTAATACTGCCCTAGCTCCCCCAAGTCCAGCGATAATTCCGGTGTTTGGCCATACTGATTCGTCCCAAACCGCTCACTATAATAATCGCGCAAATGCTCCATGATTTTATCGGTGCTATCGACACCGGCCCAATATTTCGTTGGAAGCCCCATGTAACCATTTTTGAGCTGTGCCGAATCGTAGATTTCCTGTTGTTCCTCAGCGGACAGTTCGATCCCGCATTGTTGTGCCAGGACCCTTGGCGCAATCTGCTCTCGAGAAAGTGAAAGTGAGAGATAGTGGAAGAACTCTTCAACATTGATTGCCTTATAGTCATCGAGCCCCCATATGCCGCAGATATAAGGCGCAGCCTGCAAAACAGTGTAATCTGTATCACCAAGCGAATATAAGACCATATCCGGGTCCAACTGAAAGATATCCCTACAAAGGTCAACAGAGGGGAGTTCAAAAGTCAGCCGGAGACTGGGGTCGATAATTCGAGCAAGTATGGCTGCGGCTTGCCCGCGGTTCAAATCTTCCAAACCTTGAAAACATCCATATGGATCACTCCCATTAAGAATACCGGCTTGATAAAACGAAATGATGGCGGGGTCATATGAGTCAAGAAGGACTGACACGGAATTCAATTTTGGCAGTTCGGTTTTGGATAGTGTAAGAACTGTTGCCAGTACCTTGACGAATGTACGTCTGTAACAAATTTTATCAGGTTCATTGGCCAATGACCACGACAGAGTAATGCCAGCATTAGATGCGGCGTCTTGCAAATATTGGTATGCGGATGCATACCAATGCTCAGCGTTGCTGGGAGATTCTAATATGCCGCTACCACCTGATAGCTTGTCGAGTAATCGGGCTGCAATCACGATGATTTGGGCATTTGTCAGGCCTGAGTATGGCAAGAACAGAGTATCTGTTACACCTGCAAGAATTCCTGCTTGATAGCAAATGTTTACGCTTTCCTCACACCACAAATCTTTGGTATCGTTAAATGGACATACTGTTGTTTGAGAGATCGGTATCAAGGTATTTTCAGTTTCTCCTGCGGCCGCTGCAGAGCTTATCAGTATCGTTGATGCAAACAGGATAGCGAATACAAATGATGCGATGCGGTCAAAAATCCTCTTCATATTCCATGGCCTCCCTCTTAAATTTTCTTGGATGGGCTCTTTATATTAATAAACAGCTTTCGGCCCAATTTGCATCACAACTAATTTATCTCTGCCAAAGATGGAGTCATTAATGTGGTAATTACTTTTGCGTTGCTTGTCTCCTAAGTAAAGAGTAAATACCCAATTATCTTCAGGAGGTCATATAATTCCAAGAAGAATGAAACATAAACGGCGTCGTCCTTTTAGCATAGTGGTACTCGCCTCAGTTACCCACCAAAATATCGTAAGAGCCATCGCTGTTGATGCCTCTGATCTGGTCGATATGGCCGTTTGCATAATAGATGACGATTTCTTAGCCGTCACCAAAGTCAATGTGATAGATATTCTATTGCTTCTCCCGACACTCTCCACTACACAATAAATGCCCTCATAAATTGTGCCGATTCCAAAAAAACAATGACAAAATTAACATAATCTTGGAAACGCTTTTTTCATCTCTATTGCACCTCGTCAGTTTTTTTGCAATTATTTTACCACAAACCACAGAAAATGCACGGAATTCGTCGAGCATTCTCAGATGTTTTCCAACCCGCGGACCGGCCTGTGAGCCTTCGGCTGTTCCACATTCAGGCCCTCCATGAGCCAGCGGTATTGCTGCGGCGTCAGCAGCCTGGCTTCCGCTTCACTGCGCGGCCATTGAAAGCTGCAGGACTCCAGACGCTTATACAGCAGCAAAAATCCATCCCCTTCCCAGTACAGCGCTTTGATCCGGTCCCGGCGTCTCCCACAGAATAGAAACAGCGTGTTGGTGAACGGGTCCAGCTGAAACTGCTGAACCATGCTGGCCAGACCATCGATTCCTCGTCTGAGATCGATGTAGCCGCAGGCGATATACACCTTGTCCGCTCCGCTAAAATCATTCAACATGGCTGTAAGATCCGCAGCAGCATGGCTGTTGTCTCAGCATCTGCACCCGAATGGATGTCGACGGAAACACCCCCCGATGCACCGTAGTCGAAATTTTGGCTGCCGGCGCAACACATACCTCTGCAAACTGCGGTGTGCTTTGCGCCGCAAGACAAAACAGTTTCTTTTGCCACTTATAGTAACTGGCGGTACTGATGCCATTCCCTTCGCACTAGGCTCTGACGCTGATGCCGCTGCTGCGGCAGGCCGCGATCCGCTCACTCCAAACCGCAATTTTCTCCTGGCGGTTCAGTGTCTGTAAACTTTTCTCCACAACTGTCTCCCCCTGTCTTGGATAGTATCTTCCAGTCTCCGAGACTCTACGATACTATCCGCAGTTTTTGGAGATATTTTCTCATGGTGGTCACATTCCGGCAAGCCGCCGCCAGCTTTGACGGTTACCTTTAAGGAAATACTCTCTGACAAAGTTTCTTTCGTACAACACTTTAGATAAGGTTGCATTTTCTTATCTAAAGTGTTGTAAACAATATACCGTGCAAATACTATTTAAGGAAAGTAGGTAAAGGTCATGACCATGAATGTACAGAATCAATTGCGTCTACTCATGCTATCTGTGTTAGCTTTTTTTGCTATCTGTACAGCCGCAAATGCCGTCGATCCAGAGTGTCTCCCTGCAAACATTTGTGGTTATAGGTATTATGTGATTCAAGAAGACGGTGACTTAGTAAATTGGGGCGATTATGCGCCTGCTTCCTATAAAGATGCAGATATTCTTGCGAAAAATGTAGCCTCGATTGTTTCAGCCGATCTACGGGTAACCTTAGTAATAGATCGAGATAGATCTTTACGTGCTATCGATGGTTCTACTTTGTATAATACATCAAGTTCCGATCCATTATTGGAAGACGTAGCTGTTGCAAGGTGTGGTCTCAATCATTATTTAGCACTGAAAGAAGATGGTACCTTGTATGTTGGTGGCAAAAACGAGTCAGGTCAATTAGGTCTAGGTGAAACAGATACTGTAGAGCATAAACCCACAAAGCTTCTTAGTGGTGTGATATCTGTAGAAGCTATGGATAACTGTAGTTATGCTGTGCTCAATGACGGTACTCTTCTTTTTTGGGGAAAAGTAGAAGAGAATCCCGTTTGCGTGTCGCCTGTAGCTATAGGGGAAGGGTTTGTCAAACTCTTTTCTGGCAAGTATGTATTAAGTATGGATCATACTCTTTATCAAATGACGTGGCCGGAAAATTCAGATCATTTCTCATTTATACCCATCATGGGGAATGTTCTGTATGCTTCGGATAATTTGGTAATTCAAGAAGACAACTCTCTCTGGGGACTGAATGATAATATTCCAATAGTACCTTCGAATTATTCTCAAGAACGTAAAAATACACACACACCTGTGAAGCTGATGGAAAATGTCTCCTATGTAAGTGCTGGGCCATACTATAGCATTGTTATCTTAAAGGATAAAAGTATGTGGTTGCTTCCGAATCAAAATCTCATAACTTCTGATCCAGACCATAAATATAAACCTCAAAAACTTGTAGACTTTGCTCCGACACCCCAAATAGAAATTGAACAAATTTACACCCAGCGGAATCCTACAGCGGATTTCCGGAAAAATCTTCCCACAGACACGGCAACTTTCCCTAATAACACAAAAGCAAATGAAATAAATAATCTTTCTTTTATAGGCGCGTCTGTGGCACTAATAATTGTAGTAGTCACCATAGCATACGTAGTTTTTACACAGTTTAAGAAGTCTGACAGTTCTAATAAGTAGTGACCTAGCAATGGCTTCCGGCCACCGATCTCCTATCCAGCCTCCGTTCCCATCGGAGCTGCTGGAGCCGCTAATCTGCAGCTCCCAGTACTTTCCCTTTCTTACCGCCCCCATAGTGCCATAGAAGAGCAACCGTCATTCCTCTCTCATATATTGCGGATAAAATGTATTTTTCACTTAGAATGAATAAATACTTTTGCACCCACGCACCAACGAAAGTTTCCTTACTTGACATTGGCGCAATCATCTGCTATATAATCAAAATAACAAAACTTGTTATGTAGGGAATTTTGTTTTTTCCAAATATAGCACCTTTTTATACAAGTTAAGGCACCTACCCTACTACTCATCCAAGGAGAATTCATACTCATTCTTATATTGACAGGAGGCAATGGAATGAAAAAAAAATTTTTCTTAAATGTGTATTAGCTGTTTCTATTTTGATTTGGATCGTGATCGAGCTCATGCCCGTCAAGTCAACCTTTAAGGATGAATTTCAAATTTACGAAGATAATGGCAGTTATTTGGGAACAAAGAATACCTATTATGTTTTGTCTCCAAGTGGAACACTGGTCGGCTGGGGCAGCAATGATTATGACCGTGTGGGAGGGATACTTCCATGGTATCCCTACTTTGCAAGAAAAGTAATTGCAAAAGATGTCACTGCATTCAGTTGCGGTGCTTCTGTAGTAATGTATGCGGATTGTGACGGTAATCTATGGGGCTGGGGAACAAATAAGGGTCTGCTTTTTGCAGAGAAAACTACAAAAAAAGTCAAAATCTTAGACGATGTAATTGATGTATCAGTCGGATTTAATCATGCAGCCGCAATAAAATCCGATGGCTCCCTATGGACATGGGGGCAAAATATTCAAGGCAACTTGGGCAATTATAGTAAAGACGAGGAAGATGGAATGATTATAAATGGCGGTCAGTACTATCCTCCTCAAAAAGTTATGGAAAATGTAAAGCAGGTTAAGATTATTGATGGGATAACCTTTGCAATAACAACTGATTCGGATCTCTACGCCTGGGGATTCGGGGATATACTGGGTCCCACTTTAGTTGCACATCGTGTTGCTGATATTGCTTATTTGGGTGAAGGCACTCTATATCAGTATTTAAGTCTCGATGGATCGGTGTCTGTATTGAATACTTTCTCAATCTGTTCACCAAATAACAACATTACAATTGCGGACAACGTCTCTTCTATATTCACGGGCGGAATTGTTAAGAACGACAATTCAATGTGGTTATGGGGATCCGATAGCCACAATTCAACGTATTACAAGTATTTAGATGGGGTTTCAATGGCAGTTGATGCGGAACATTACGTTACAGAGAGTGGAAAATTGAAATACCATAGTATAACGGATACACTTCCAGCAATACCGCGCTCCTTAAATTCTGTTGTTCCAATGTTACGCGAATTTATAATCGCACTTTTTATTCTCTATTGGATAATGTGTATTGTAAGTAGATGTCAAATACGTAACCGTTTTTCTTTAAGTGGCAATGTTTGTCAACAAAAAGAACTTAAGGATTAGGATTTTGAGTACGGGTATACCAAATCAATATCCAAGGCTCGATACTGATAGATTCTTTGAATAAGTTTAAAACCACCACATGGCCTTAAGGAAAATCTTTTGCATAGCGGACTTCAGTAGCAACTAGGTTCTCACAAGTCAAAAATAACTCGACCTACAACATAGATAGACTATGTCGTCAAGTAATCGTATAGAAAGAGAAGGGGCTTTGCCCCTTCTCTTTGAGAATCGTTTTAGGTCGTCTTTTTGAGTGCAATAATCTGAGGCACATCGCGGCAGGAAGCGACATGATTCGAACCTTCGCCAGAATACAACTGAGTAGACTGGCCACCATCCGTCATGATAGCTGCCCAGCTGCCAGCACTGCCTCCCTGGGTAAGGCCGGCATAGGACATCATTGCATTCCGCAGATCCCACACGGCAGTGGTCTTGATGCGGGAAGAGAACAGGTAGACTTTCTTGGTGCTCTTGTTAATCAGAATACCCGTTCTTGCGGCGCCTTCTCCCACAGGATAGGAGCTTGCATTGTTCTCGGCTTCATACTTAGACTGCCAGTTCACATCACACAGATACAGGCCCAAACCACCCTGCGCCCAAGAGTTTGCGGTTTTCGGGACATAGCTGCTACTGGAATTCTGAACATTGCTGACACAATTCAGCACAGAGCCAGTCCAGTAAACCAGAGAAGAGCCTGTAATGTTAACAGATCCATCCAGGATATTGCCCTGGTTGGGCATCGGAATTCCGCATCCCATATTGCTTCCGTTCTGGTACGCAATATTATGGATAGCAGGATAGCGATCTCCGTGCTCGTCAGAATTAAAGAAGCTGGCGTTCATGCCGTAATATCCGCTCTCCTTAACCGTCTTACATGCGCCTTCTTCTCTAAAGATATTCACGAGCTTAATATTGCTTGCATTGGTCTCCAGAATCTCAAAATCTCGACCAGAGCTATCGGTATAGTTAATCCATTTGTAATTCGTTGCCATAATATCTGCTCCTTTTTTATTATTGTCCAAGCGCTTTAGACATATATTAAAGAGCTGATTATAGTTTAATAAGTAAATCAAGGGTAAGAAAATAGATTAACCTGTCCTTATTACTTTCCAGCATGGTCAGCAGCATCAGCATTATATCACCTTCTTTGGCTTCTAAGTATTTTCCTACTTAATGTAAATGCAGCAGACGCACAATTCCTCACCCGATATTTCGTATTTCCTATTATCATAATACCTATTGGGGAGTACTTCCCGATTGCAAAGATGTTCTGAAATAGCTATCACACCTATTACCATGAGGCGACCAATCCCGTGTTAAAGGCTGCCATTGCAGAGGCGGCTCGTCCCTATTTGGATAAGCTGCCCGAGTACCCAGATGTGCTGCCGAAAATCTATCGTGATCTATATTGACAACAGAGTAAAATTCGAAAGCTGCCCAGGCCCCGATATCCGGCCTGGGCAGCTTTCACTTTACACAGTTCACCGCAGTCTCATTTGTCCTCCTTGACGGAGGCGATTCGGACACTATCGCTCTGTGCCGCATCAGGATGGATGATGGTCGGAGCTGCCCATCTCAGGACCAGCTTCCGCTCTCCATCCATAGGCCCTACCCAATCGTGATGCCCGTGGCGCCGTTCCCAGCGCGGGAACCGCCTCTATATCGGCGTGCTGCGATAAAAAGTACAGCAGCTGGACAGCGGATAAGATGGTCCATGACAGAAACTCTCTCCGTCTCTCTTGGCCCCCTGCAGCTCATCCAGCGCCGCATAGACGCCCGGCGCATTTCCTTCCATTGCAGATGAATCGCAGCGGGGCCTCCCGATCTCTCATATGACAGTCTCCCAAAGCAGCATATTATTCTCGATCCGACCGTCCACCCGGCCGGTGTCCTTCAGCCAAGCGAGGTAGGACCGCACCGTGCTGCTCACCAGGACGTACTGCTCAAAGGTCATTGTCAGCTCATATTGGGCGAAGAGACTTTGCAGGACCCGCTCAAAGCAATGGGGCTCCCGACAAATACCTTCAATCTGCTCCGCCACCTCATGGACCTTGGCGATGTTGTAGTCTGCCAGCGGAACGATGTCCTCCGTGACCTCGGCGTGAGCCGGCACAAAGCACCGGGCGGACAGTTTCTTGACCTGCTCCAGGGTATCCAGATATCCCGCCACGTCGTAGATAAAGCCGATCTGGTACTTGTCCAGAGTCTCCCGGCTGGAAAGGCAGTCGGCCAAGTACACCACGTCATCCGGCGTCCGGTAACCTACCATATCAAAGAAGTGGCCCGGGAGAGCGATCATCTCAAAACCCGCCGAAAGCTGAGCGGAGATCAGCTCCTGTGCATCGCTTCCCTGGGCCAGCAGGAACTTGTGGCGCAGTTCCCGGAAGGGGTACCCACCGTACAGAAAGGACGGCTCCAGAATTGGGTGGCGGGTGAAATCACACTCTACACCCGGAGCAAAGATGCGGCAGCCGGTCTGCCGTTGCAGGTACGCATTTCCGCCGATATGGTCGGCGTTGGAGTGGGTATTGTAGATAACCGTCAGGCGCCATCCGTTGGCATCCAGGATCTGCTGGACTTTCCGTCCCGCATCCTTGTCATTGCCACTGTCGATGAGACAGACATCATTGCCCTGCAGGCGCACCAGACCGATCTTGGCCGGGCTCTGTATGTAGTAATTGCTGTCCGTGATCTGCACCAATTCGTACATAACTGCTGTTCCCCCTTTCACGCAGGCGGCCGTTCCGTATTCTTGCCTCTATCTTAAAGTGACTCCTCTGCTTTGTCGATGTGAAGTGAACCCGCAATTTTCAATATTTCTGACATCTCATCCATCAAGCCAATTTGAGGCGTTGCATAATCTAATTGGAAATTGTTTTAGGATGGAAGATGTTTTCCAAAAAAAGCGAAATGAGTTGAAAATATGAAGAGATTTTTCCATTGCATATTGGTTGCGGAGTTTACCCCATCAACTGTCGACCTACAAAGCATAAAGCTGTGACTGGAAAAACTTCATGATAATATTCATCGGTGATATAACGCAGAAGATGGCCGCCTGTTTCTCCAAGAGCAGGTGGCCATCTTCTATGTAACTTTTCAGATGGTTGTCCCAGGGGAGGCCATCGATACCAAATGTGCCGTTGCATTTTCTAATATTTGAGTTTACAGCCAATCACCGATTCGCAACACATCAGCTCCGCAAAAAAGTGACAGAGTTGTATCCTCAATCGTCCCCGAAAATTGGCGGATAACCGTTATTATGTGGGGTTGCTTCCAGATTAAGCTGTTGTTTATTATATTGGGCAGAAACATCGGGATATTTTTGAGGAGGTTTACAATCCGAGAGAATATCCGCTCCTTTACTCGAAATGAGTAAAGGAGCGGAGAGAATGCTCTTCGAATTGTTTCAAGCATCACAAGGTAATGACCAGGAGGCAATGTTGGAGCTGACCCGAAAGTTTCATCCCCTTCTCGGAAAGTATGGAAGAAAGCTGGGATATGAAGATGCGGAGGAGGATCTAATAGTCGACTTTATCGAGTGGGTTAAAAAGTTAAATCTGTCCAATATTTACGACTCGAGTGATGGAGCTCTCACAAATTACATAAGTAAGTCGGTATATCGCCTATTTTTGCGACGGTTGCACTCAGTTTTGGATAAAGAGCCACGCTGTATCTACTTCGAAGATATGACTCCAACGCAGCAAAATGATTTGCTGAAGCATACCGCCATCCCTGATGAGTTACCTCTGTCTCGGGGGTTACCACAAGGGATCCTTTCTAAAACAGAACTCGGTGTTCTTATCGCAATCTACGAGGATGGTGAATCAGCAGCTGGTATCGCCAGAAAACTGAATGTGAGCCGACAGAACATCAACCAAATCAAGAAAAGAGCGGAGCAAAAGCTCAGGAAGAATCTTAAATAGACCGTCCACGCATATATCATATAGTAGGGGGCTGGACAAGCGTTCCGCTCCCTGCCGATCTACTGTCCGCTGTTTTTGTTTTTGAATAATTGGAGAGCATCTCTCAGCTTCTTAGGAACAGGAATCCCCATTTTACAGGCATTCTCCAAAATACTGATGGCTTCATTGGCGCAGTAGAATAAAATCGTCACAGCTTCTAGTGCCCCAGCAGAATTCAAGAAATATGTATCCACAATATTGCTGAGCGCAACGAGGGCAAACACCACGACCTTTCTGGCAATGCCCTTGGCCCCAACAGTGCTGGATAACTGCCCGTCCTTAATTGCTACACAAACTCCTGTGATATAGTCCAGAACCACCAATACAATTAAGGCATACAAGATGTTCAAATTTTCTTGACCAAAAAAAAATGCTGCAAGCTGTCTAAAATCATCCATCATATCCATTTCACAAGCTCCTCTAAATGAGTATCAGGATTAACCGTCTGGGGAAGTACCATTATTAAGGAGCTTCTAAAACTCAAACTTGTAAATCAGAAAAATCCTATCGTTGAATTTTTCAAAAAGATATTATTGGGGAAGTGTGTTGCACTTATATGATCCAACTGTTTATATACATGGTAATAACTTATTCCAGCACACCAAAGAAACATAGTTTAACAACTTTGATTTGGGCTATTATCCATGGCCGAACGGGATTTTTGATGGCTCTGTCTAAACGTCTATGACGTTTGCTTTTGGCCGGTACAGCATCGGTCTGATGCCCATTCGATATGCATTGATGAGGCTAGGTGTCGCAGCACTTGCTGATGGTATTCAGAAGTCTTTTGAAGCACGGAGAAAACAAGAGAGACCTCTCAATAGAGGCATCTCTTTTGCCTGGATGAGTGGATCTGGACAGTGTATAGATATAAGCGTAGCCTGTAGCACTCCCGATTCTAGAACTCCTAAATATTGGACGTCCGAATGTCAGTCACACTTTCCCGTTAAACGACTCAGTCTTTAATGGTTTTCCGTTTCTGTATATTCCTCCATGGCCCTTTTCGCCTTTCGTTTTGCCCTGACAACTGCCATTCGGACATTGTCTGCAGGTATTCCAAGCTCTGCAGCCATTTCTTTCCCGCTTTTTTTCAAAATATAGCGGGCGCTCAGGAGATACTGCGTTTTTTCATCTAGATGATTCCAGACAAGTGCGAGGGATGCAAGATCTTCACGATGGATGATACTGTCTTCCAGACTGGATGGGGATGGCTCATTGTCGGGGTCAATATCGATAAAATAATTCTTTTTCTTTGCTCGATTGTAATTATAGGCAGTGTTATGGGCTGCAGCGCAGATATAATCAATCAACTGGCGCGTATCAAAACTGCGCAGCTGGTCAATGTGATCAATCAGCTTTTCCAAAAGACTCTGCATCAAATCTTCCGTATTCCATGAATCTTGGACAATTTCATAAATCTCCTTATACAGCAACCTGTGATAGGTTCTGTATAAGTCGGCCATAAATTCTCGGTCATCATCGTTTTCAATAGTTAAGATAATATAGGGTATCATCATTTCACCTGGCCTTTACTTGTGAACTCAGCCTGAGACCGTACAGAAGTACTGAAACTGCTATCCGAAATCAAAAGCGCAAACGCTTCGCGCCGATCCATCGGTAGGTGTTCTAACAGTACAAGAACATCTTGATTTGTAAGCCCGTTAACGAATGGCTTATTGATTATTGTTGGCGGCACATTATAAGGAGTCCTTCCAAGCAGATAGTCAGTTGTCACATCAAAATAGTTAGCAATCTGAATGATTCGATCCGCATTCGGTAAGTTGATCCCACGTTCGTAGCTTGAGATTGTACTTCCTGCAATATGAAGTTCTTTACCTAAAAGATTTTGTAATTTCCGGCCCTAACCTTATGTAACTCGGCAAATGGTGGCAAAGCCTAGATTTTCAGGCGTTTCCGCTATTTGCCGTTTGGGAGAGTGTTTCGCATATCTCGGCGTATCTTGGAGTGACTTTGCAGTGAAACGTAGTACGGAAGTAGTAAACCTGGCCTTTCGCTTCCTTTTTACTACGCGGCCAGCCGCTCCATCTCTGCCCTTACGGAACAGGCATCAACATGGGTGTAATAGTCCAGCGTCATGGTGATGTTGGCATGGCCCATGATGTACTGTAAAGCCTTGGGGTTCATACCGGCGTTTGCCATACGGGTACAGAACGTGTGCCGGAAGGAGTGTGGGGTGATATTGGGCAATGGCTCCTTGTGCTGCTTGTTATACTTCTTCAAAAGGTTCCTTATCATATTGTTATAGTCCATGCCCACTTTCGGCGTTCCATCCCTTTTGAGGAACAGAAAGTTTGTGTACCCGTCTATCATAATGGTGGTTTTCTTTCCACGGTTCTTCACCACTCGCTTCAACGCTTGATAGACTGGCTCACTCATGGGAATTTCCCGGTAGCCGCTCTTGGTCTTAGG
>CDZL01000707.1_pt1 | contig 131616 bp, 113 predicted proteins | sample 557581 | NCBI WGS metagenome assembly CDZL01 (sample SAMEA3182063, study PRJEB8094) | gut metagenome | biome: human; feature: gut; material: Stool; isolation source: human stools | place: Canada | collected 2013-01-29 | reverse complement strand
GCAGAGGAGCGCCGCGAGCTGACGCGGGTACTCTTCGCGTAAAATTCTCTTTTTTGTGCAGCGAAATACACGCTGTGCAAGCGATGCAAAGAGTTCATGGCTTTTTTGTAAAGTGTGCAGGAGATGTGCAAAAGTGTGCAGACTCTGCCAGAAAAACAAAAAAGCCATGAAATCTTTCGATTTCACGGCATTTTCTGGTGCGATGGAAGGGACTCGAACCCCCGGCCTACTGATTCGTAGCGCACGCCGGTCGATTCCCTCAATTTTTGGAAGTTACGTTTTGACGTCATTTCTCAGCGATACATCGCAGGTTTTAAACTCCGAGTTTCTGCACCCTTTGTCCGATTTTGCAACGATTTGCACCCTTTGCACGTTTTGAAACCGTGCAAAAACCGTGCAGAAACCGTGCACTTACTCCCGGACAAACTAAAAACCACTTCATCCGACAACGACTTGACGGCATTAGTTCGAGCGACCGCACACCATAAATCAAGTCTTGGAGGATACGACTATGACGAAACTGTTTTCCTGCCGCTATAACATGGACACCAACCGGGTGGAAGCCCGGTTCGAGGGTGGCACCACCCTTGCCATCGACTGCACCGCTGTGGAGGACGAGTACGGTAACACCTCGGCACAGCGGGCAGAGCTGGACTGGCTGCTCTACAACAAGCCCTTGGAGTACGCACAGATGGTGCTGAAAGGGGAGATAGAGCGTTATCTTTCTCTCGGCTGCGACCATGGCAGGCTAGAAGATTGAGCCTCAGAAAACGCGCGGTAAAACCGCTAATCGCGCGGCGCGCGTTTTTCTTTCCACCTCTTATCAGACTGAATTGCACGGCGTGCATTCCAGCGTGCGATTTCACTTTTCCAAAATTCAATCGTATTACAGTTTATTTTTGCAGCTTTTCGCTTTTGCATCGAACTTTTCCACAGATAAAGAATGCACGCCTGTGCGATCTTTGTTCGCGCTTTGTTCGCGGTCAGCCGGATTTATTCGCGCTTTGTTCGCGCGATTGCGCGTTTTCAGCGTAAATTCAGCGTAAACCATGCCAAGTCAGCGTATTTTCAGCGTAAATCCCGGAAAGTCAGCGTAAATAAGCATCTACCATATAAATGATGCCCGCCCAGCTGTGGAAAAGCCACAGTGGGCGGGCATTCTGCGTTTTCAGATGGACTGGAATCCCTTGCCGATGATCTCGCTGGAGTTGACAATGGTCAGAAAGGCCTCCGGGTCCTCCCGGCGCAGGAAATCCCGCAGCAGCCCTGCCTGCCGCCGGGTCAGCGCCACCATGATCATGGTGCGGGGCTCGCCGGTGTACACGCCGGTGGCGTTCTGCTGGGTGGCTGTGCGTCCCAGTGTTTCCGTAACGAAATGCCGGATGGGCTCCGGCCTTGAGGTGATGACCGTACACACCTTGCGGAGATTCAGGCTCTCGATGGCTGTATCCACGATGGTGCTGCGCCCGATGAGTCCCAGCACGCAGTACATCCCGGTCTGCGGGCCGTAGAGGTAAGCCGCAAACAGCACCGTGCCGATATCGCTGAGCAGCAGAGCCCTGCCGATCTCTACCTTGATGTACTTGTGCAGGATCATCGCCACGATCTCGGTGCCGCCGGTGGATGCCCCGATGTTGAATACGATGCCGCTGGCAATGGCAGGCAGCGCCACCGCAAAGCACAGCTCCAGCAGAGTATCATCCGTCAAAGGCTGCGACACGGGAAACATCTTTTCGCACATACTGGAATAAAAGCTGAGCATGAAGGAGGAGTACAGTGTCCAACCCATGGTCTTTATGCCCAGAAAGACGCAGCCCAGCACATCCAGCACCGCATTGGTGATCCACATAAAGGTGCTGACGCTCAGAGCCGGAAAGCAGGTGGCCAGAACGATGGAAAGACCGGTGGTGCCGCCAAATACAAAGTGGTTGGGCGCACAGTAAAAGTTCAGTGCTACTGCATAGATGATAAGTCCCAGATTCAGCAGCAGAAAAAAGCGTGCGCCGCTCCACAGCTGTGCTGGGGTCAGGTTTTTGCGCAGACCGTTCTTGATCGCTTCCATCTCAGTCCAGATGCTCCTTTACATCCATCAGCTGGGTGATGATGCAGTCTGCGGCGGACTGGTCCAGCGGCTCGCCGTGGCGGGGCTTCAGTGCCAGCACCTTCAGCCCTGCCGCCTTTGCGGAGGCAATGCCTGTGGGAGAATCCTCCACCGCAATGGCCTTGTCTGCCGTCAGCCCCAGTGCCTTCAGCGCCTTGAGATAGATGTCCGGCGCAGGCTTATGGGCGGCGCAGTCCTCGCCGCTGAAAGCAAAATCCACCATGGCTTTCAAGCCGCCCTCCGTGAGCATCTTCATGATATCCGGCGCTGCGCTGGAGGACGCCACCGCCACCTTCAGCCCCCGGCTGCGCAGCGCATTCATCAGCGGCTCTGCCTGCGGGTCGGTGAGCTTGCCGTAGGGGGTGGGGCGAGCCTTGCGGTACTCCCGGTAAGCCATCAGCATCTCCTGACGGCGCACAGGGTCGTTGGGGACAATGGCTTCCCAGATAGCTTTTTCGTTGGAGCCGATGAAGTTGCCCTCCGGGATGGGGATGCCGTTTTCCAGCAGAAAGTTTTTACGGCGGTTCTCGTAGTAGTATTCCGTATCCGCCAGCACCCCATCCATATCAAAAATCACTGCTTCAATCATTCTTCATTTCCCTCTTCATCAAAAAAGGGGAGGGGCAAGCCCCTCCCCCAAGCATGGGTCTATTGATCCCAGTCGATCGCTTAGTACTCCAGCTTCCACATATAGCGGCGCAGGGTCAGCGGATGCTGACGGACGTAGGACAGCTCCTCAGCATAGACGCGGAACACGGCGGTGTGCATCAGCGGGTTGAAGTAGGTGATGACGCTGCTGTCCACAGCATTGCCCAGACCGTAATCCTTTGCATCCACAACGGTGGTCAGAGCATCGAAGCGGTGCAGGAAGGTCAGTGCGCGGGCATCCACGGGACGGGTCTTGCCGTCGTTCATCAGCAGGATGAAGGGCACGTCCTTGTCCACGATCTCGAAGGGGCCGTGGAAGAACTCGCCGCTGTGGAAGGAGCCGGAGTTGACCCACTGCATCTCCATCATCAGGCAGATAGAGGTGGAGTAAGCGACCTCCATGGAAGCGCCGCTGGACATGACGTAGACGACGGGAGCGTCCTTGTACTTCTCAGCGAACTCCTTGGCAGACTTGCGGGCAGAGTTGGCAGCGTTCTCGGCAGCCTCGAACACGTTGGTCAGGCCCTCGATCATCTTGTCGTACTTGTCGAAGCCTTCCACCTGCTGCAGGATCTCCACAGCCAGTGCCAGAACGTAGCCCATCTTTTCCAGCTTGGCGGCGTAGTTTGCCTCAAAGCCGTGAACGATGGTGTAGTCAGCTTCCTTGGTCAGGGCAGAACCGGCAGCGTGGGTAACGCTGACAACGGTTGCACCGGCGGCCTTTGCCACGCTGTTGGCCTTGACGGTCTCAGGGGTGCTGCCGCCCAGAGAAGCGGTGATGACCACGGTGGTGTCGCCCAGCCAATCGGGGGTATCGTAGTTGAACTCGTTGGCGGTGTAGTGTGCTACACGCAGCTTCTTGCTGCAGTTTGCCAGGAAGTACTTTGCGGGGTACAGCTCTGCCTTGGAAGCGCCGCAGCCAACAAAGGCCACGTTCTCCACGTTGTGCTTTGCCACGATGTCTGCCACGATGGACTTGACGTTTGCCAGATCAATGTTATACATAATGCAATCCTCCAAATTTTTTCTTTTGTTCTGATGAATCACAAATTACAGGCGTACGGATATCTATGTAAGCCGGAAACCCGGTTACACCAACAGACCAAGGGCGTTGATAGCAACACCGCCCACGATGCAGATGACCAGCAGCCAGCCGGTCTTGACCTTTTTGCGGATCAGGGTGTACATCAGCATCACGATGCCAAGGTTCAGAAGGTTCGGCAGAATGCTGTTCAGCACATCCTGCAGCACCAGACCGGTGCTTGCGAAGGTGATGGGGGTGGTCAGACCCACCATACTTGCCACCATGGCACCAATGACCATCAGGCCTACGATACCGCAGACGTACATCAGCTTGTCCATCATGCCGCCGTTGAGCTTGGTCAGGTACTTGCTGCCCATGGTATAGCCCAGCTTACCGGCAAACCATGTGACCAGCACAGCGGGGACGATGGAGAGGATCATGGCCAGAATGGGGCCCAGAACGTTACCCTGCTGTGCCAGAGAGATGCCCAGACCAAAAGCGATCAGGCGAACAGTGCCCTGGAAGAAGGAGTCGCCCACACCGGACAGGGGGCCCATCAGCGAGGTCTTGACGGCGTTGATGGTCTCCGGGTTGAAGTTTTCACGGTCGGCGGCGTACTGCTCCTCCATGGAAGCAGCCAGACCCAGCGTAAAGGCACTGGTCTGCGGGGTGCAGTTGTAGAACGCCATCTCGCGCTCGTAGGCTTCCTTTTTGTGCGCCAGCTGCTCGGGGTCGTTCTCGTCGGGGTACAGCTCGTCCAGCGTGGGAGCGATGCCGTACAAAAAGCCCATGTTCATCTGACGTTCGTAGTTCCAGGAGGCCTGAATGTTCAGGGAGCGCCACATGAACTGGAAGTATTTCTTGAAGTCGCTGCGCTTTGCAGTCTTGGTTGCGTTGCTCATTTCAGCTTCCTCCTATCAAAGATCGTCGTCATCTTCCAGCGGGTCGTAGTCCGGGTTGGCAGCAGCTGCACCGGCAGCGGCTGCGGCAGGTGCGCCCTTGCCATACTTCAGGCCGGTCAGGATCACAGCCAGAATTGCGGCGAAGATGGCCACAGCGGTGATATCCAGACCCAGGTAGCCCACAAAGAAGAAGCCCAGCAGGAAGTAGACGGTCAGGTCGCGGTTGAGCATGGTGGACAGCAGCAGGGCAATACCGTAAGCGGTAAGGAACTTACTGCCGAGGTTCAGGCCATCGGTCAGCCATGCGGGGATGAAAGCCACGATCTTCTGCACCAGATCCGTGCCGAAGTAGACGGACAGGAAGATGGGGATGAAGTACATCAGGCTATACAGCACTGTGCCCCAGACGATGTGCATGCTCCATGCCTTGCGGAACTTGCCTTCTGCAATGGCGTGGTCGGCAACGTGGGTCAGGTTGGACAGGATGGTGCGCATCAGCACGCCCAGCATCTGGCCCAGAACCGCGATGGGGATAGCCAGTGCCAGTGCAGTCTCGGCAGAAGCATCGGTCAGGATGGCAAAAGCTGCGCAGATGATGGCAGCCATGTTCATGTCCGGGGGTGCTGCTGCGCCGATGTTCACGATGCCAAGGCTCATCAGCTCGATGGATGCGCCAAGGGTCAGGCCGGTCTGCAGATCACCCAGAAGCGCACCGACGATGGTGCAGGTGATGAGCGGACGCTCGAAGTTCATGCGGCCCAGAATGCGCGAGTCCAGAATGCAGAACACGCCAACCAGACCCAGAAGCAGTGCGGTAACAAACATGGGTCAATTCCTCCTTCTTATCTCCTTACGATCAGGTGTGATCGATGGGTACTACCTTAAAGGTGGGGGTCTGCTGGCTGTAGATCTTAATGCCCATATCCAGCAGCTTCTGGGTGTCTGCCTGCTCCTCCGGGGTCAGGAATACCGACTGGTCAAAGGCCACGGAGCCGGGCTTGTTGGCCACAGCACCGTAGTTGATCTCTTTGATCTTGGGGTATGCCTGGCAGAACTTGAGCAGCGCAGCGGTGTTGCCGAAGATCATCATGATCTTCTCGTCCAGCTGCTCCACCTTGGGCATCTTGGCGATGGCCTTGTCCACCGTAAAGATGTTCACCCGGACACCGGCAGGCTTGCTCAGCAGCAGGGCAGACTTTTTCATCTCGTCGTTGGCGGCGTCATCGTCCACCACGATGATGCGCTGTGCGCCCACATGGCCGGTCCACGAGAACACCACCTGACCGTGCAGCAGACGGTAGTCCAGACGTACTAATTTGATCATAGGTCATCCTCCTCATCTTGGGCTGCGTTTTTCAGCAGCAGGTTGCAATCAATAATCTGCGCCTTGGCATCTGCAATGCACTCGGCCAGTTCGTCCTGTGTCAGGGCTTCGTCGTTGGAAGCAAGGGTCAGCACCAGAGAAGCGTTCATGCCGCAGATCAGGTGCACAGCCGGATACTCCGGCAGCAGGGTCAGCATCTCGTTGTTCACGCTGCCGCCCATCACATCGGTCACGATGTACACAGCATCCTCTGCTGCAAAGCCCTCCAGCAGCCGGCGTGCCGCTACCGTGATAGGCTCGGTCTCATCCCGCAGGGTAGCAAGGGCATAAAGGTTCGGCATCTCGCCAAGGATCATCTGCACGGTGTCCTTCATTCCGGCAGACAGCCCTCCGTGCGAAGCAAGAATGATTCGGTTCATACGCATCCACGACCTTTCTTGTGTTTCCTTCATCTCTTCGGCGTCTGTATCATCCTATTCGTTATAGACGTCATAATCGTCATGTACATAGTACCACATTTTGCACAGACGTCAAGAGGTTTTTCTAAAAAAATCTTTACTTTGGTAAAGTGCACAAAGCATTTCACTTATATTTTAGCAGTTTCACCAATAACCTTCCGTAGAACGACAAAAAGAGCGTCTTTTCCGGGTGGAAAAGACGCTCTTGGGGGACAGAATTCTGCCCTTAAAACTCAAACATATACCGGCTTCCAATGTAATACTGCCGCCCGATGCACAGCGGGTGGTCATATTGGTCATGGAAGTAGGCGTTCAGATACAGCAGCGGCTCGCCCAGCGAAAGGTTGAGCAGCTGTGCCTGTTCTGCCGAAGCCCGTACCGCCTCGATACGCTGGCAGGAGGTCGTTGCAGGGCGCAGCCCGGAGATGCGCTCAATGGTGTCAAACATGGAAACATCATTGAGATTCTCGCTCATCAGGCTCTTGTAGGGCTCGTAGGGCAGGAACAGGTTCTCCAGAAACACCGGCTGACCATCGGCGGTGCGCAGACGCTGGATATAGATGAGCAGCGCATCTGAACCCACATGGAAGAAGGTTTCTTCATCCTTGCGCACTGGTACGATCTGACGGTTCAACAGCCGTGCACCCGGCACCATGCCATTTTCTTTACAGGTCTCCGTAAAGCTGGCAGCATTTCTGCCGCTGGTAAACTTGCGATGGATGCGGGGCTTACTGACAAAGGTGCCGCGCCCCTGCATTTTGACCAGATACCCTTCGGCGCACAGCTCTTCCACCGCACGGCGCACCGTGATGCGGCTGACCGAGTACTCTGCACTCAGTTCCGGCTCCGGGGGGATCTTCTCGTTGGTTTTGTACTTGCCGCTCTCGATCGCGGCACGAATGTCATCCTTTACCTGCTGGTAAAGCGGGACGACAGCACTATCATTGATCGCCATGAAATACCTCACCCTCAAATTGAGTATATCGTTATAAACATTATATTCATCTCATGGCTATGATAGTGCATATTCTGCGAATTGTCAAGTAAAACTTGCAGTCAATTTTTTGTGCGAGGTGACGGATGCGCCCCGTGCTGCACAGGGCACCCCATTTTCCAGTGCCCTGCCGGGAAGAATCCAAAGAGCGGCGGAACGCTCGTTGGCACACGACTTTGCCTGCAAAGTCTAGTGTGTTACACCTTGGTTCCGGCTGACGCGGAAAAGGGGCTGCGAGAGGTTCCGGCAAGCACCTGTTCTGTGGCAGAAGAATGCGCGGATGGGCGTGGCAGTTGACGGTCTTTGCCCACCCAGCGCAGGCTTGCAGAGGAACCAATGGTGTACGTTCTCCCGTCCTGCCGCAGCAGCGTTTCTCCTATAAGGCGCAGGGCAAATGATCAGCGTCTGTGTTTGCCCCGGTTGCCTGCAAGTGTCCCCGGTTTCAGCATTGCCGTTTTATAAAGAATCTTCTTTATCAGCTTTCTTTCATCTTCTGTCAGCTTATCGTAGTTGATGCCGATTGCCTTCAATGCTGTTCGGATCTTCTTTTCATCCGCAGACCCTTCAAGTTTCTGTGCATCCTCCAGTTCCTTCATCAGGTTGTCGATCATTGAACCATCCGAAGTGGTCTTGTCCTTGCGGTGTTCCGTCTTGATGTTCTTCAGGATAGCCACTAACTCGTCATACAAGACCCGACCAAAGTACTCATCTTCATCGATCTGCCCCAGCTTCAAGGTGCTCATGTACAGATCATTTTCATCTGCTGCATATTTCTTTTTCAGCATTTGCCGCGTTGCTTCCAAACCGGCATTGAGGTTTTGAATGTTTGCGCTGACATATCCATCCACATAGATTTCCAGATCGGTCATGAACCGCTGGAAATTCTCATGCACGATCAGCTCGCACAGCAGCCGATGATTGAATTTTCCATTCCTTAATACATCCACTGCGCCATCGCTCAGATGCAAGTCCGAAAGGACTGCATCTGGGCGTTTTTTGTTTTCTGTCACACCCAGCAGGTAGTCCGTGGTCACACCATAGAACTCAGCCAGTGTTGTCACGGCGTAAATGCTGAGGTCGGTCACATCGTCGCTCTCGTATTTCGACAGTGCCGATTTGGACAGACCCGTCTGCTCTGCCAGAGCTTCTAGCTTCAGATTCCGCTCCACACGCAGGTCTTTGAGCCGTTCTCCCAGTGTCAGCTTGATGTTCATGGTCGCACCTCCGATGTTTTTTGCACAGTATACCACTTCCGGCGGTTCCTGTCCATAAGCGCGGAATTTTGCAGTTTCTGCACCTGTTTTCCGACATTATGGATATACGGCACAGCGGCTGTTGCGGTGCTATCCTATAGACAGAAAGAAAACATATAACTTCCCCAGCAGCGAACATATTAAGGGCTTCCCGCGAAAGCCCTCTGAAATATCTTTCATAACAGGACCTTGAGAACAGAATGACCGTCCGAACTGCCCAGACCGCCAAGACCTCCCATCGGGGGAGCGAGCGCCCTGCATGGGGCCGACACAGAGTCCAAAAAGATTTCCTGTCGGGAGGCAGCAAGGGAGACCGGCTTTGAACGTGGCAGGGATCAAATTGATCCGTGCCAGAGCCTTTGACCAAAGGAGAAATTTTGAGTTTATATCAAAAGATCAAGTCCGCCATCACCGTTCGGCAGGTGGGAGAGATGTACGGCATGGGACCCGACCGCCATGGCATGGTGTGCTGTCCGTTCCACTCCGACAACCACCCCAGTATGATGCTGAACGAATCCTACTATTATTGCTTCGCTTGCGGGGCCAATGGAGATGCCATCGACCTCACCGCCAAGCTGTTTGACCTGAACCCCCGGCAAGCCGCCGAGAAGCTGATACACGACTTCGGGCTTGACCCGGACAAGCCGCCCGCCAATGCCATCGCTCTGCTGCCGCCCAAGCGCGGCCTGACAGACGAGCAGTGGGCAGACATCGCCTACTGCCTGCGGGTGCTGACCGATTATCTCGACCTGCTGCACGACTGGCAGGAGCGCTACAAGCCCGCCACCCCGGAGGAGCCGCATGACCCACGGTTTGAAGAAGCCCTCCACATGACCGAGACCGTCGAGCACCTGACGGACTGCGTTGCATTTGGGACGCCCCAGCAGAAGGCCGATGCCGCTGCACGGCTGCTGTCCGGGTCGTACCTGCTGATGCTGGAGGAGCGCACCGACCGCCTTGCTCTGGCAAAGTGCGCCTGACGATTGATTCACCTGAAGTGGTGGGTCTCACCGTGAGACCAACCACTTCACTTTTCTAAAGGAGAACTACCCTATGAAGAAAAACATTTCCCGCAACCCCTTATGGCCGGACTGGTACAACGGCAAGAAAATTGACGAAGTCCAGTTTGGCCGCGCCTTTCTGGAACAGTGGCCGCTGAAATGCGTCAACGGAACGCTGTACACGCTGGACGGCCCGGTGGAGGACGAAAGCGAGATCAAGCAGCGCATCTTGGAAAACATCGAGGAATATGTCACCTCCGGCCTGTCCAAAAAGGTCACCAACATTCTGGAAACCATCAAGCTGCTGGCCTTTTCCGACCCGTTCCCCATTGAACAGGACTGCATCCACCTCCAGAACGGCGTGTACCATCTGCCGGACGGCTCTTTTCAGGAGAGCCGCCTGTTCTGTCAGAACCGCCTACCTGTGAGGTATGACCCCAAAGCCGCCAGCCCTGACCGCTGGCTGACCTTTCTGCACGAGCTGCTGGACGATGCCGACATCCCCACCTTGCAGGAGTATTTGGGCTACTGCCTGATCCCCAGCACCAAAGGGCAGAAGATGATGCTCATTGTCGGCAAGGGCGGCGAGGGCAAATCCAGAATCGGGCTGGTGCTGAAGCGGCTCATGGGAGATGCCGCCAGCAATGGCAGCGTCCAGAAAGTCGAGAACAACCGTTTTGCCCGTGCCGATCTGGAACGCCGCCTGCTGATGATCGACGATGATATGGACATGAACGCCCTGCCCAAAACGAATTATATCAAGACCATCGTCACCGCCGAAGCCAAGCTGGACTTGGAGCGCAAAGGTGTCCAGAGCTACCAGCGGGACATTTACGCCCGGTTCCTCTGTTTCGGCAACGGCGCGTTGACCTCGCTGTATGACCATTCGGACGGTTTCTTTCGCCGCCAGCTTATCCTGACCACCAAGGACAAGCCTGCTGACCGCACGGATGACCCCTTCCTTGTGGAAAAGATGTGCGCCGAGTTGGAAGGCATCCTGCTCTGGTGTCTGGAAGGGCTGCACCGGCTGGTGCAGAACAATTTCCGCTTCACGGTCAGCGAACGAGCCGCCGCCAACGTGGACACCATCAAACGCAGCAGCAACAATATCATCGACTTCATGGAATCCGAGGGCTACTTCCGCTTCAAGGCAGACTACTCCATCAGTTCCAAGGAGTTCTACGACATTTACAAGCAGTGGTGCGAGGACAACGCCTGCCACAGCGTATCGGCGATCCGTTTCAGCGCAGAACTGCGCCAGAACGACCGCCGCTATAATCTTGAAGCCACCAACAACATCTATCTGCCCAGTGGCCGCAGGGTGCGGGGTTTCGTGGGCATTGAGCCGCTTGTCCACCCCTGTCCGTAAAAAGTGCATTTTTTTACGGAAGAAGTTCGTACAACCTGTACGGTCTGTACTTGTACGCACCCGTACGGCGAATTGAAGTAAATTAAAACGTGTTATCGTTTATATTTCACATTTCCGTACGCCGTACAGACCGTACAGGTTATTTGAAGTCCGTACAGATTTTTTGTACACCCAAAGAAGGAGCGTGATCTATGAAAGCCCAATACGGCATTTTAAGATTCAAAAAGTACAAGGGGCCTGCCATCAGCCCCATCGAAGCCCACAACGAGCGCACCAAGGAGCAGTACGCCAGCAACCCGGATATCGACACGAACCGGAGCCGCTACAACCTCCATCTGGTGCAGCCGCAGGGCAGGTACCGGGAAGAAGCCGACCGCATGATCACGGCGTCCCACTGCCGTGTCCGCAAGGACAGCGTGCGGGTGGTAGAGGCTCTTGTCACCGCCAGCCCGGAATTTTTCAAGGATAAGACCAACCGGGAGATCAAGGCGTATTTCGAGTATGCCTTGGAATTTCTGAAAAGCAAGCAGAACACCCAAACTTTTATCTCGGCTGTTGTCCACATGGACGAGAAAACGCCCCACCTGCACCTCTGTTTTGTGCCCCTGACTGCTGACGGACGGCTGAGCGCGAAAGAGATCATCGGCAACCGCAAGAACCTTGTGAAGTGGCAGGACGAGTTCTGGCAGCACATGGTCAAGCAGTACCCGGAGCTGGAACGGGGTGAAAGTGCCAGCCAGACCGGGCGGGAACACATCCCGCCCCGCATCTTCAAGGAGATGACCCAACTGACCAAGCAGAAGGAGCAATTGGATGCCCTGCTGGTGGGTATCACCCCCTTCAACGGCAAGAGCCGTGCGGCGGAGATCAGCAAAGTGCTGGACAGCTATATCCCCAACGTGGCACGGATGAAGGACCAGCTGCGAAAGTACAACGTAGCCTTCACCAAGACCTCCGCCGAAAACGAAAAGCTGAAAGAGAAGAACAAGACGCTCTCTGCCTCGCTGGATAAAGCGAAGGAAGGGAGCGTCTTGAAGCGTCTGGAGGATGCCAAGCTACGGCAGGACTATGAAGCCGCCCTGAAAACGCTGGACAGCATCCCGCCGGAGGTCATTCGATTCTATGAGAACCGCACGCAGGAGCCTGCGATGCGCCATGATAAGTAAGGAGCAATGCCTATGTGTAATAAAATGTACGAGAATGTGAAATCTTTGGATTATACGAAAAAGTCCTTGCAGTCGGACTCTGATCCGGCTACAATGGAGATGGTCACTCGAACCAATGCCGTCAAGTCTCCGACCAACAGCCCTGAGACCACAAAGCTGGTGTACACGGTAAAGGAAGTCGCACAGATGCTGGCTATCAGCCAGCGTGCCGCCTACAACCTGTGCAACAGCACCACCGAGTTCCGTGTCCTGCGGGCAGGCGGAAGCATCCGCATCCCGAAAGACAGCTTCGATGCGTGGCTCTACCGGGCAGCTTGATAAGGAGGCAAATCTATGGCATATATCACGAAACGCGGCAGCTCTTACAGTGTCCGCTACACCTATCAGGACGAGCACGGCAAGAGCTGCGACAAATGGGAGAGCTTTCCCACCAAGGAGGAGGCGGTAAAACGCCAGAAACAGATCGAGCACGAGCTGGCGACCGGTAATTTCCTGATCCCGTCCACAGTGACGGTGGCGGAGTTCCTGATGGATTGGCTGCCCAAGCAGTGCAGCAAGCACAAGTGGGCACCCAAGACCTACCAGTCCAATCTGGCGCTCATTCAGAACCTCATCATCCCTTATATCGGGGAGATGCAGATGCAGAAGCTGCGGCCCTACCACATCGAAGCCCTGTACGACACCCTGAGCAAGACCCCCTGCGGACAGTATGTGGGCGGCAAGCGGCGAGACCTCTCGCCCAAGCAGCAGAAGCGCACCCTTTCCGGCACTACCCTCCATGAGGTCCACCAACTGCTGCACAATTCCTTTCTGCTGGCGGTGGAGTGGGGCATCCTCATCAAAAGCCCCGTCCCGGTGGAAGCGCCCAAAAAGACTACCCAAGAGCGCAGCATCTGGGAGGTGGACGAGATGCGGGCAGCGCTGGACAGCATGGAGGACCCCATCCTGCATCTGGCAGTGCACCTGACGCTGGTGGGTGCGCTGCGGGAAGGGGAGGTGGCAGGTCTGACCCCGGAGGACATCGACTTTGATGCCGCCAACGGCATGGGCACCTTCACGGTCAACCGTTCCATGCAGCGGGTGCAGAAGGACACACTGGCGCAGGTGGACAAGGGCTGCATCCTCCGCATCTTCCCGGACAAGCTGGAGGGCAGCAAGACCTCTCTTATCCTGAAGGACACCAAGACCGAGGCTTCCTGCCGCACCATCTTTATGACCGCCGCCCTGCGGGAGGAACTGAAGCAGTGGCTGGAACGGCTGAAGCGGGAAGAAGTCCTCGACCCGGAGCGGTACCGCAACAGCGGGATGCTGCTGCGGCTCCCCAACGGTCTGGCTGTGGAGCCGGTGCTCATCCGCAAGAAGTTCCTGAAATGGCAGGATGCACACCCGGAGTTCCCGCGCATCGTCTTTCATGGGCTGCGCCACTCCAGCGCCACCTACCAGTTGATGATCTCCGGCGGCGACATCAAGGCGGTGCAGGGGACCACAGGACACGCCAGTGCGGATATGCTGGTGAACACCTACGCCCATATCCAGCAGTCCTCCCGTGTGGAGCTGGGCAAGAAGTTTGAAAGCGGCTTCTATGCCAAGCCCGACACCTCCAGCCCGCAGGCTGTACCCGCCGCAGGCGAACCCACCATCTCCATGACGGCTCTTTTGGAATTGCTCAAGGATGCCGACCCGGAAATGAAGGCAAAGCTGCGCCTGGCACTGCTTACCTGATGCAAAAAAGGGCACTGATTGCAATGCAATACAGCGCCCTACATCATCGGACATGGATAACACCGACCGTGCAAAAACCGTGCAGAAACCGTGCACCCATGGCTTACAAAACAAAAAAGCCATGAAATCTTTCGATTTCACGGCATTTTCTGGTGCGATGGAAGGGACTCGAACCCCCGGCCTACTGATTCGTAGTCAGTCACTCTATCCAGCTGAGCTACCAACGCATACGTTCCGTTCGGAACATGATGTATTTTATCACGAAGGGCGAGGTTTGTCAACAGCTTTTTTAAAATATTTTTATATTTTCCAAAAAAGAACGTCTTTTCTTTGATTTTACTGCGGCTTTTCTGTAATTCTTCTGCCGCATCGGCGCAAAAAGCGGCTTCTACGGCCGCTTTTTGCCCGCCGGGCGGGGGAGAGTGGGCGTGGCGCTCAGCCCTCCTGCGCCAGCTGACGGGCGATTTTTACACCGGTGGGGGTGGCGGCAAGGCCGCCCTGACCGGTCTCGCGCAGGTCGGGGGAGAGCAGACTGCCCACGCGGCCCATGGCGTCGATGACCTCGTCGCAGGGGATGGCGTAGTCCACCCCCGCCAGCGCCATGTTGGCGCAGGAGACCGCGTTCACCGCGCCCACCACGTTGCGCTTGATGCAGGGCACTTCCACCAGACCCGCCACGGGGTCGCAGACCAGACCCAGCAGGTTGCCCAGTGCCATGGCGGCGGCAGCGGCGCACTGCTCCGGGGTGCCGCCCTTCAGGTTACACAGGGCGGCGGCAGCCATGGCGCTGGCTGCGCCTACCTCGGCCTGACAGCCGCCCTCTGCACCCGCCAGCGTGGCGCGGGCGGCGATGACCTGCCCGAAGCCTGCCGCCACATACAGTGCGTCGCAGACGGCGTCCTCGTCTGCCTGCCCGGCGCGCGCCAGCGGCAGCAGCACCGCCGGCAGCACTCCGCAGCTGCCCGCCGTGGGCGCGGCTACGATGCGCTTCATGCAGGCGTTGCACTCGGCGGTTTTCAGGGCTTCCGCTGTTACTGCGGCCAGATAATCATCGCCCAGCAGGCGTCCCTGCTGCCACGCCTGCTCCACCTTGGCGGCATCACCGCCGGAAAGGCCGCTGCGGCTGCGCTGCGTGGGGTCGTATTCCTGACTAGTGGCCTGCATCACCTGCCACAGGTGCCGCATGGCGGCGCGGCTGTGCGCCTCGGTCAGGCGGCTCTCCTCCAAATCGCTGCGCAGCACCGCTTCTGCCAGCGTGATCTTCTGGCTGCGGGCAGCGGCCAGCATCTCTTCACAGGACAAAAATGCCATGGCTCATTCCTCCGTTTCTTCCGGCTCGTCCACGTTCAGGCAGGTCACCTTCAGCAGACCCGGCATCACCGCCAGCTGCCGCTCCAGCGCGTGGGGGATGTGGGAGTCGCACTCCAGCACCATCACCGCATAGCCGCCCGCAGCGGCGCGGAACACCTGCATGGACGCGATATTGATGCGCCGCAGTGCCAGCGCCATGGTCACCTCGGCAATGCAGCCGGGGGTGTCCTCGTTGTGGATGATGAGGGTGTTGCTGTCACCGCCGAAATCTGCCGGCACGCCGTCGATCTCCGTGACGCGGATGCGTCCGCCGCCCACCGACGCCGCCTTGAGCGAAAGCTGCCGCCCGGTGCGGCTGGTCAGGGTGAGCACGGCGGTGTTGGGGTGGGCAGAGCGCAGCTCTACCGGGTGGATGCTGAACTGCATCCCCCGCTGCGCGGCCAGCGCAAAGCTGTCCGGCAGGCGGGGGTCGTCCGGGCGCAGGCCCAGCAGCCCCGCCACCAGTGCACGGTCGGTGCCGTGGCCTTTGCCGGTGGTGGCAAAGCTGCCGTACAGGCCAATGTCTGCCTGCGCCGGAACCTCGCCCAGAAGCTTTTGTGCGGTATAGCCGATCTTTGCCGCACCGGCGGTGTGGCTGGAGGAGGGTCCGATCATCACCGGGCCCAAAACATCAAATAATCGCATAGGGGACAGCCTTCCTTTCCTGAGGGTTTTCCCACTTTTGCGCGGCAGCTGCTGCCGCAAAACGCGCTTTTTCCTGCTTGAATGGACTAAAATTGCCAAAACGGCACATTTTTATCAAGTTTATTATACCGCTTTTGCTGCACTTGTGCTATAATAACTTTATTAATGTTTGAAAATGTTCCCAAAATGGCGTTCCGGCTGCTGCCTTGGCAGCGCCGCCCTGCCGCCAAGGGAACAACACGGAGGGTAGATCCTATGAAACTGGTAAGCGTGGAAACTCCTGAAAAGAGTGTCTGCAAAATGACCTTCAGCGCTACGGCTGAGGAACTGGAGGCCGCCTCCAATGCGGTCTATGAGCGCACCCGCGCCACTTATACCATCAAGGGCTTCCAGAAGGGCGAGGCCGACCGCGCACAGATCGAGGCTGACCGCGGCGAGCACACCTTCTGGTACGATGCCATCAACGACCTGATGGATCAGGATGTGCCTGCTTTGTACGAGGCTGCTTTGAAGGAACACGGCTTTGCGCCGGTGGATGATCCCAGCTACGATCTGGTAAGCGTGAAAAAGGACGAAGGCTTTGTGGCTACCGCCACCGTGGCGCTGCAGCCCGAGTTGAAGCTGACCAAGACCACCGGCTTTACCTCCCAGTGCGTCACCCCGGAGGTGACCGACAAGGAGATCGACACGGTGCTGGAGCGCCGCCGCAACTACGCCGCAGAGCTGGTGCCCCACAAGGGTCCCGCTGTAAAGGGCAATGTGGTGCACATGGACTTTGAGGGCCTTCTGGACGGTGTGGCCTTTAAGGGCGGCACGGCAAAGGACCAGTCGGTGCAGCTGGGCAGCGGCCGCATGATCCCCGGTTTCGAGGATGGCATTCTGGGCCACAAGGCAGGGGACGAGTTCGAGATCAACGTCACCTTCCCCAAGAACTACCCCAACAAGGAGCTGGCCGGCAAGCCTGTCGTGTTCAAAATCAAGCTGCATGACGTGTGCGTGCGTCAGCTGCCCGCCCTGAACAGCGATTTTGCCAAGAAGATGGGCAAGGAGACCATGGAGGAGTACCGCGCCTTCGTGAAGCAGCAGCTGTTCGACGGCCGCCACGGCGGTGCGCTGAACCACGCCAAGGACATGATCCTTGGTCAGCTGGCCGATGCCGCTGAGGGCGAGATCCCCAGCATTCTGGTGGAAAACGCCTACCAGCAGCAGATGCAGGTCATCCAGCAGCAGCTGCAGATGCAGCGCATGAGCCTGACCACCTACCTGAGCCAGATCCACGAGACCCGCGAGAGCTTTACTGCCAAGGTGCGTGCCGCCGCAGAGAAGAACACCCGCGCCCGCATGGCACTGCTGCAGATCGCACAGCAGGAGAACCTGCTGCCCACCGATGAGGAGATCGACAAGCAGCTGGCTGAGCGCGCTGAAAAGACTAAAAAGACGGTGGAAGAGATCAAGGCAGGCACCGACGTTGCCGCCCTGCGCCGCAACGAGGGCATCCGCAAGGCTGCCGATTGGGTCATCGACCACTCCACCATCGAGGAAAAGGTAGAGAGCAAGTAAGCGCTGACGGTTTGGAATGCGCGCCGCGCTGCTCTGCGCATCAATAGAGGAAAAACAATTTTAAATTTGAGAACCGGGAAAATCTGCGGATTTTCCCGGTTCATTTTTCACAGAAAGGAATGCAGTTCTCCTTTACGACCTTTCCCGTGAAAATGCAATGCCGGGCGGTCCGCAGACCGCCCGGCATTGATCTATTTAAGAATAATACTTCCGCTGATTATGCGCAGAGCAGCGCGGCGCGCATTTAAATCGTTTTTCAGGTCAGAAGGTTGAAGCCCATGATGACCACGCCCAGCACCACCAGCACGACGCCGGTGGCGCGGTTCAGGGTCTTGGGAGTGGCCTTGTTGGCAAACACGGCGGCAATGCGCGCCCACAGCAGGGTGAACACCACGCACAAGCCCCATACCAGCCAATCAGGCGTGCCGCCGATCATAAAGTGGGACACCGCACCGGTCAGGGCGGTAAAGGTCATGATGAACACGCTGGTGCCCACGGCAGTTTTCAGTTCGTACCCCAGCACGCTGGTGAGGATGAGCAGCATCATCATGCCGCCGCCCGCGCCGATAAAGCCGCAGATGAAGCCGATAAGCACGCCGCACACCACCGACTGCACCGCACGCTTTTGCGCGCTGACCCCCTGCATGGCTTCCTTGGTGGTCATGACCGGGCGCAGGATGAACTTGACACCCAACAAGAAGGTCATGAACACCGAGAAGCCGCCCATGGTGGCGGAGGGCATCTTGCTGGCCACCCAGCTGCCCACCACCGTAAAGGCAAGCACGCTTGCCATCATGATCAGGCCGTTTTTGATGTCCAGATTCTTGTTTTTATGGTAGGTATAGGCAGACACCGCACTGGCCAGCACATCCGAGGAAAGGGCAATGCCCACGGCCATGTAGGGGTCCATGTGCAGGAAGGTGATGAGCATGGGGCTGATGACCGCCGCCGCGCTCATACCGGCAAAGCCGGTGCCAAGGCCGGCACCCATGCCGGCAAAAAAGGTGACAAGCACCGTAAACAGCAAGTGCATTTTATCCATTCTCCTTTAAGATCTCGTCCAGATTTTTCCCGATGACTTCCATGGTGCGGAAAAACGCCTCCCGGGTGGCGGCATCGGTGTTTTGCAGCAGACGGGTAAAAAAGCGCTCCTGCACCTCGCGCCCCCGTGCGATGACCGGCTGCGCCTTTTCAGTGCACAGCAGCTGGGTCTTGCGGCGGTCGCCCGCCACGGCGCGGCGTTCCAGATACCCCTCCTGCACCAGACGATCCACGTTCACCGACACAAGGTTCGCTTTGATCTTGCGGATCTCCACGATATCCCGGGCAGTGGTGCAATCCGGGTTGTTGGCCAGAAACATCAGGATGTCAAAGGCGGTCTGGGGCAGCTTGAGTTCCTGACACAGCGGCTTGCACATGGCGCTGTACGCCTGCGCGGTCTTGAAGCTGATCTCTATGGTAGGGTTCATGCGGCGCTCCTTTTTGTCTTTTTATGGATAGTTCATTTTTGAAGTATTATAATGCAGATAAGGAGAGATGTCAAGAGAAAAAGAGAACCAGCACGTCCTGCGGACGCGCCGGTTCTCTTTTTCAATATGATGATTGCGTTCAGAACACCGCCACGGCGACCAGACGCACCAGCAGGGCGCACAGCCATGCCACGGCGCACTGGTTGACCACCATGATGGTGGCCCACTTGCCGCCAAGCTCCCGCTTGACCGAGGCCACCGCCGCGATGCAGGGGGTGTACAGCAGGCAGAACACCAGCAGCGGTGCGGCCTGTGCCGGGGTGAGGGCTGCGGTCAGGGCAGCGGTAGAGCCGAAGAGGACCAGCAGCGAGGACACCACGCTCTCCTTTGCCATAAAGCCGGAGATAAGAGCGGTGGAGATGCGCCAGTCCGCAAAGCCCAGCGGGGCAAACAGTGGGGCGATATCGCCCGCAATGCGCGCCAGAATGCTGGTCTGCGGGTCAGCAGTCAGCGACAGATGCAGGTCAAAGTTCTGCAAGAACCAGATGACGATGGTGGCACCAAAGATGATTGTAAAGGCTCTCTGCAGGAAGTCCCGCGCCTTTTCCCACAGCAGCTGCGCCACGTTTTTCAGGCCGGGCAGGCGGTAGTTGGGCAGCTCCATGACAAAGGGCACGGCCTCGCCCTTGAACACGGTGCTCTTGAGCAGCAGCGCCGCCAGCACGCCCACCAAGATGCCGGTGAAGTACAGCAGCACCATCACAAGCCCTGCGTACTTGGGGAAGAACGCCGCCGCAAACAGGCTGTAAATGGGCAGCTTTGCGGAGCAGCTCATGAACGGGGTGAGCAGGATGGTCATTTTGCGGTCGCGCTCCGAGGGCAGGGTGCGGCTTGCCATCACGCCGGGCACGGTACAGCCAAAGCCGATGAGCATGGGCACGATGCTGCGGCCGGACAGGCCGATGCGGCGCAGCAGCTTATCCATCACAAAGGCCACACGCGCCATGTAGCCGGTATCCTCCAGCATGGAGAGGAAGAAGAACAGCACCACGATGATGGGCAGAAAGCTCAGCACGCTGCCCACGCCGGTAAAGATGCCGTCGATGACCAGCGAGTGCACCGCCGCGTTGACGTTCCAGTTGGTCAGGGCGGTGTCCACAATGCCGGTCAGGGCGTCGATGCCCATCTCCATGAGGTTCTGGAAAAACAGGCCGATGACGTTGAAGGTGAGGAAGAACACCAGACCCATGATGGCGATAAAGGCCGGGATGGCGGTGTACTTGCCGGTAAGGAACTTGTCGATGCGGTTGGAGCGCAGCTGCTCCTTGCTTTCGTGGGGCTTGACCACCGTCTGCGCCACCAGCTCCTGAATAAAGGAGAACCGCATATCCGCAATGGCGGCGGCGCGGTCCAGCCCGCGCTCCTGCTCCATCTGCACGATGATATGTTCGATCATTTCTTTTTCGTTGGGGTCCAGCTTCAGCGCTTCCTCAATGCGGGGATCGCCCTCCACCAGCTTGGTGGCGGCAAACCGCACCGGAATGCCCGCCGCCTTGGCGTGATCCTCAATGAGGTGCAAAATGCCGTGGATGCAGCGGTGCACCGCGCCGCCGTGGTCATCCTCGCTGCAAAAATCCATCCGCCCGGGGCGCTCCTGATACTTTGCCACATGGACGGCGTGGTCTACCAGCTCGTCCACGCCCTCGTTCTTGGCGGCAGAGATGGGGATGACCGGGATGCCCAGCATCGCCTCCATCTTGTTGATGCGCACCGTGCCGCCGTTGCCGCGCATTTCGTCCATCATATTCAGCGCCAGCACCATGGGGATATCCAGCTCCATCAGCTGCATGGTCAGGTAGAGGTTGCGCTCGATGTTGGTGGCGTCCACGATGTTGATGATGCCGGTGGGCTTTTCGCCGATGATGAACTGCCGGGTGACGATCTCCTCGCTGGAATAAGGAGACATGGAGTAGATGCCCGGCAGGTCGGTGACCTCGGTCTCCGGGTGTCCCTTGATGGCGCCGCTCTTGCGGTCCACCGTCACACCCGGAAAGTTGCCGACGTGCTGGTTGGAGCCGGTGAGCTGGTTGAACAGGGTAGTCTTGCCGCAGTTCTGGTTGCCCGCCAGCGCAAAGGTCAGGGTCTTATCCTCCGGCAGGGGATGCTCCCCCTCCTTGGTGTGGTACTTGCCGCCCTCGCCAAGACCCGGGTGCTCCACCATCTTCTCCGCCACCGGGGCGTGCACCGCCGGGGTCTTTTCGGTGGGGGTCACGGTGATCTGTGCCGCGTCGTCCAGACGCAGGGTCAGCTCATAGCCGTGGATGCGCAGCTCCATGGGGTCGCCCATGGGTGCCAGCTTTACCAGCGTGACCTCCGCCCCGGGGATCAGACCCATATCCAGAAAATGCTGCCGCAGTGCGCCTGCACCGCCCACAGCATCCACTATGGCGCTTTTGCCGATCTGTAACTCTTTTAACGTCATATCCGTTGCCTTCTTTTATATGTACTGTCCTTGTGTGTTAGTCCGTGTTAACAAATGTAGTATAGGCTAACTGACAGCGGATGTCAATAGAGAATATAGACACAAAAAAAGCACCGCACACTCTCAGGCGAGAATATGCGGTGCTCCGATTCAAATCATTGTTACTTCACGGTGTGGTAGCCATCGGGGTTGTTCTTCTGCCAGTTCCAGCTGTCGGCGCACATTTCCTCGATGCCGTACTCAGCCACCCAGCCCAGCTCGTTCTTGGCCTTGGTGGGGTCGGCGTAGCACTCGGCGATATCACCGGGGCGGCGCGGGTCGATGACGTAGGGGATCTCCTTGCCGCAGGCCTTGGAGAAGGCGTGGATGACATCCAGCACGCTGTAACCCTTGCCGGTGCCCAGATTGCAGATGAAGAGACCACAGCCGGTCTCCAGCTTGCGGATGGCGCACACATGGCCCCGGGCCAGATCCACAACATGGATGTAGTCACGCACACCGGTGCCGTCCGGGGTGGGGTAGTCGTTGCCAAAGACGTGCACCTTTTCCAGCTTGCCCACAGCCACCTTGGCAATGTAGGGCATCAGGTTGTTGGGGATGCCGTTGGGGTCCTCGCCGATCAGGCCGCTCTTGTGGGCACCGATGGGGTTGAAGTAGCGCAGCAGCGCCACATTCAGGCTGGGGTCAGCCTTGCAGACGTCCTGCAGAATGCGCTCGGTGAAGGCCTTGGTGGTGCCGTAGGGGTTGGTGGTAGCGCCCACGGGGAAGTCCTCGGTGATGGGCACACTGGCGGGGTCGCCGTAGACGGTAGCGGAGGAGCTGAACACGAAGTTGTGGCAGTCATGATGGCGCATCACGTCCAGAATGACCAGCGTGCAGTTGAGGTTATTGTAGTAGTACTCGATGGGCTTGGACACGCTCTCGCCCACAGCCTTGTAGGCTGCAAACTGGATGACGGCGGTGATGTCCGGGCACTCGGAGAAGATCTTTTCCACATCCTCGCGGCGGGTCATGTCTGCCTTGTAGAAGCGGAAATCCTTGCCGGTGATCTGCTTGACCCGGTCCAGAACCACAGGAGAAGCGTTATAATAATTATCTGCCACCACGATATCGTAGCCAGCGTTCAACAGTTCGATGCAGGTGTGGCTGCCGATGTAGCCGGCACCGCCGGAAACCAAAATTGCCATAGCCGAGTACCTCTCTCATATCGTATTATCACTTTTATCTCTTTGCGCCGGGCGCTGCCCGGTCTGCTTAAAGCATACCGCTTTTTGCCGCCGACTGCAAGGGGCGCTTTCTTTATTCAGATATATTTTTGTTGCATCTTCGCGCATTGCACTTTTGATTGACAGAGATTTTTCGCACTTTTCACATGGAGAGAATGCGCCGTTTGTGCAAAACATAGAAATGGAGAGGGAAACTCCCTCAGTCGCAGCCTCCCACCACGCAAAAACGTCTGCCGAAGCAGACGTTTTTTGCGTAATGTATCCTTTTTAAAGCTTTCCGCACTGCTTGCCGGTGAAGAACCGCAGGGTGGTGGTGGCGCGGAACACCTTGCCTGCCCGCAGCACCGTGGAGGGGAACTCCGGGTGGGAGGGGCTGCACGGATAGTGCTGGGTCTCCAAGGCAAAGCCGCCGTATTTCCGCATGGGCTCGCCGCCCTTGCCCGGGGCGGGGCATTCCTGCAAAAAGTTGCCGGTGTACAGCTGGATGCCCGGCTGGGTGGTGTACAGCTTCATGCTGATGCCGGTCTTATCACTGGTAGCCCATGCGCAGATGCTCTGGCTGGAGCCGCGTGCGCGGTCGATGACATAGCAGTGGTCGTAGCCGCCGCCCACCATGGTGGTCTGGGGGAAACCGGTGTCGATTTCCTTACCGATGGTCTTACCGGCAGTAAAGTCCATGGGGGTGTTTGCCACGGGCAGGATGTTGCCGGTGGGGCAGGTGGCGTTGTTGCCTTCCAGATAGCGGGAAGCGTAGATGCGCAGCTTCTGGTTCAGCACGTCGCCGCCGCCGTCCAGATTGAAGTAGCTGTGGTTGGTCAGGTTTACGATCGTGTCAGCGTCCGAGGACACACGGTAGTCCATGCGGAAGGTATTGTCGTCGGTGAGGGTATAGCGTACCGCGATCTTCAGGGTGCCGGGAAAGCCGTCCTCGCCGTCGGGGCTTACAGCCTCCATCAGCAGGGTGTCGCCGAAGTACTTCACCTCATAGATTTTCCGGGAAAAACAGCCGTGCAGGTGGTTTTCGCCGTTGTTTTTTTCCAGCTGGTAGGTCTTGCCGCCCAAGGTAAAGACGGCGTTCTCGATACGGTTGGCGTAGCGTCCCACAAAGGCACCGCAGCAGGTGCTGCCGGACGAGGTGAAGTCGTTCTCGTAATCTGCCATGGTGTCGTGACCCAGCACCACATCCACCGGGCCATTCTTGGCCGGGACGATGATATTTTTGATCACGCAGCCGTAATCCAGCACACTGACGGACATACCGCCGGGGTTCGAGAGGATGTACTCGGTAACATTAGCGCCCTCTTTGGTCACACCGAAGGGCTTGGAACGGATCTGTGCCATTGGGCCTCGCCTCCTAAAGCTTTTTTCGGAAATGCAAAAGGGGCAGACTGCCCCCTTTTGCATCTTGTCTGTATTTATGATTATATCACAGTTTTACAGTTTTGTGTTGGATTCCTTTTAGAATTACCATCCAATTTTTGCGGCGATTTTTTGTTGGAATCATCGAAAGTGCCTACAATAGCAAAAAGCGCCCCGCACTTCCGGTGGAAATGCGGGGCGCTTTGGTGATACGGGCTGTAAGCCTTATGCTTCCGGCTGAGGCTGTGCCGCAGAGGACTGGGCGGCAATGAACTCGGCGGCATCGTCCGGGATGTCGTCCAAGTCCTCGTCGCTGCCGATATCCACGTTGAGCGGCGGCTTCTTGAACAGGATATCGTACAGAATCGGCACGATATACAGGGTCATCAGGGTGGCGTAGCTCAGGCCGCAGATGATGACGATGGCCATGCCGCTCATCAGCTGGCTTGCCATATCGTTGCTGAACACCATTTGCAGCATTGCCAGCACGGTGGTCAGGGTGGTCATCAGAATGGGGCGCATACGGGTCTTGCCGGTGGCCACCAGCGCGGCGCGGCGCTCCATGCCGCCCATGCGCAACTGGTTGGCGTAGTCCACGAACACGATGCCGTTGTTGACGACCGTACCCATCAGCACGATGAAGCCCATCATGGAGATCATGGTCAGCTGCTGACCGGTGAGCAGCAGGCCCAGCAGACCGCCGGTAAAGGCCAGCGGCACGGTGAACAGCACGATGAAGGGGGACAGCAGGCTCTGGAACTGTGCCACCATGACAAGGTAGACAAAGGGCAGGGCCAGTGCCATCCACTGGATCATCTCGTCGGTCATATAGTTGACGCTGTCGCTCTCGCCGCCCATGGAGAAGGAGCAGCCCTCCGGCATCTCATCAGTGAGGGCAAAGGCATCCAGCGCCTTTTTCACGGCACGGGCCTGCACCGTGGTGTTGTAGCCCGGGGCAGTCTCGGCAGTGACGGTGACGAACTGGTTCCGGTTCTCGCTGGTGATGGAGTCCGGTGCGGTGCCGGTGGTCCAGCTGGCGATATCCGACAGCTTGCAGGTTCCGGTGGCGGTGGTGCCGTCTGCGGACATGACGGTGGTCTCAAAGGTCATGTCCATCATGTTTTCCTTGGTCAGCGGGTCCAGATTGTTGCTGATCTGCACATCCATGGTGGTACCGTCCACGGTAACAGGGGTCTGTGCCGTGGTGGTGGTGGTCAGCTTTGCCGCGATCTGCTGGTACACCTGCGCAACGGTCAGGCCGTTGGCGCGTACCTTATCGCGGTCCACCTGCAGGATGATGGTGGAATCGCCCGCGCCCAGACCATTGGTGGCGTTCTGGAAGCCCTTGGTGTTGTTCACGATGTCTACCACCTTCTCGGACAGGGCGGTCAGGGTCTCGGCATCGGTGCCGTAGATCTTGATGGTCAGGCCGGTGGACAGCTGACTGGTCAGGTCATCCGTCATGCCGTACTGCTGGACGGTGGCGGTGCAGTCCGCCACCCCGGCCACGGCTTCCTCCATGGCCTTGCAGGCGGCGTCGATCTTGGAAGAGGAAAGCTCCTCGTTGAGCTTGACGTTGATCTTATACTTGCCGTAGCCGTTGGCGGCGTTCAGCAGGTCAGTGATGGTGGAGGGCAGGCCGAGGTTGGAGACATCCATGCCCGCCACAGTGTTGTCGGGGGTAATGCCTACCTCCTCCACGCCGTCCACAGCCATCACGGCCTGTACCACCTTACCGGCCACATCGTAGGACTCGTCCTTCGAGAGGGTGTCGGTGGTGGAAAGGGTGATCAGGGCCTCGTTGCTGGTGCTGGTGGGCAGCAGCACGATGCCCATGGAGACCACCCGCCAGCAGCAGAACACCAGCAGCAGCACGGCGGCTGCCAGCGGCACAAAGCGCTTCTGCAAAGCCTTTTCCAGACTGCGGCCATAGGCGTTCTGGATCTTATCGAACCATGCCAGCTTTTTGGGCTGGGCATTCTTCAGCACGGTAGCCGAGGCGGCGGGCACCACGGTCAGTGCCACGATGAGGGAAGCCATCAGGCAGTAGCCGATGCACAGGGACATGGGGCCCATCAGGCTGCGGATGAGGCTGGCAGAGAACACTGCCGGCAGGAACACGCACACCGAGGTAAGGGTAGAGGCCACAACGGACATACCCACCTGACGTGCACCCTGCACCGCCGCGCGGGCGGCGGGCACGCCGCGGCCGCGCAGACGGTAGATGTTCTCGATGACAACGACAGAGTTATCCACCAGCATACCGATGCCCAGCGACAGGCCGGCCAGCGTCATGACGTTCAGGTCCAGCCCGGTGAAGTACATCAGCACCACGGCAAACAGCACCGACAGGGGGATACTGACGCCGACCACCAGCGTGGGCTTGACGTCCTTCAGGAAGATGGCCAGCACGACGATGGCCAGTGCGGCACCCACCAGCATACTGGTGAGAATGCTCTTGATCAGGATGCTGATGTAGTTGCCCTGATTGGACAGCACCACAACGTGCAGACCCTCGTACTGGGCCTCCAGCTCCTTGAAAGCGTCCAGACAGTTGGCAGATACGTCACCTGCGCTGGAACTGTCGTCCTTGTAGATTTTCAGCACCGAGGCCTGCTCGCCGTTCAGGCGGGTGTAGCTGTCGGCGGCGTTGTCGATGATCTCCACGTCTGCCACATCGGAAAGGCGCACGTCGCCGTAGCCCTCCACATGGAGCAGCAGTGCACCGCGGATATCGTCCACGCTGTCGTATTCCTCGCCCACCTTCAGCAGCCACGACTCGCCGCTTTCGTCCTTGACGTAACCGGCGGGCATGGAGAAGTTCTGGGCGTAGATGAGGGTGGCAAGGGTCTTGATATCCAGCTGCTTGGTCACATCGGCGCTGGCAAGCGCCTTTTCCTTGGCGGCCTCGTACTGGGTCTTGGCCTCGCTGAGCTGCTTTTCGTACTCATTCAGCTGCTCGCGGGCTTCGGTAAACTGCATATAGGCGACCATCTGCTGCTGGGTAAAGTTGCCCAGCGCTTTGGAGAACTCGCTCATCATGCCGGGCACGTTGTCCATGGCCTTGATGGTATCTTCCAGCGTCTTATAGATGACGTTCAGGCTGTCCTGCAATTGCAGCTCGTCTGCCAGATCCGCAGCGCCCTCGCCCTGCGTACCGGTCTCGGTGTTGATGCGGTTTTGCAGGGTCTGCAAAGCAGAGGAGAGCTTATCGGTGATATCCCGCAGCTCGGACACGATCTCGATGAGGGAGTCGATATCCCGCATACCGGTGTTGTTGAACTTGTCCATGACCCGCTGCAAACCGGCCTGCACCTCGATGAGTGCCTGCTGCACCTCAGGCTCCTTGACCACGGCGATCAGGTTGTTGACGCTTTGCAGCAGCGCCTCCGCCTGCTTGCGCACTACTTCTACGGCTTCGCCGACCTCGGAGCTGAGGGTGCCCATGACCGTGTTGGACACGGTATTGCCGAAGTTTTTGAACTGCTTATCGTATTCTGCGCGGCCGGCCTTGATCTTGGCCTCGGCCTCCTCCAACTGTGTGTGCGCCACTTCCAGCTGAGTGTCGATAAGCTCCATCAGCTTTTCGTTGATGGCGTCCACCTTTTCCTGATTCAGCTGCACCTGCACCAGCTGCTCCACAAGGCCGCTGGAGGATACGCTGGACACGCCGCCCTTGCGCTGGACGTAGGGAGTCATGGTGTTCTTGATAAAATCAGAAAGGTCGTACACCGAACTGCCCTCGCGGCTGACAGCCACGGTCATAAAGGCGTTCATGTTCATGCTGTACTGTATCACAGAAGGGGTCAGCGCCGTCTCCGGCAGGTCGCTCTTGGCCTGATCCAGCTTGTTGGACACCTGCACCAATGCGCTGTCCATATCCGTGTCATCCACGAACTGCATCAGCAGCAGGCTGTAGTTTTCAGCCGAGGTGGCGGTGATCTTTGAAACACCCGGCACCGTAAGCGCGTTTTGCAGCACGTCCGAGACCTCGGTCTCCACACGCTCCGGGCTGGCACCGGGATACACGGTGACCACCATCAGATACGGTGTGCTGACATTCGGCAGCAGGTTGGTTTTCATCTTGGTGATCGACACAAAGCCGAGCATCAGCACCATGATGACTGCAACCAGCACCGTAAATGGTTTTTTGACACTGAATTTTTCCATCTTCTCCTACCGTTTCTCTGCAGCACCGCCCGGCGCAACAGTTCCTCCCTCTTTGGGGCAATGGGTTCTCAACATTCCTATTATACACGCAAGGCGTGCGCTTTCAATAGAGGTGCGGCGAATCTTTTGCGAAAGTTCTGTCAAAATCTGCGAAACGCACAACTTTGCCGTCCCAAAACCGGCATTCTGCCTGCCATCCTCCCCTCTGCCGCCGGACAAAATTTCGACACCTTTTCCCATACTGCATACGGTTGAGCGGGGCGGATCATTGCAGGGGAGGGAAAAATTTAGAGGATATAAAGACTTTTCTTTTTGCATAGAAATGTGCTTTTGATTATGGTATACTAACAGCAGACTGAAAAAGCTGCCCCCTGCAAGGGGCTTATCCGATACAAAAACGAGGAACACTATGAAAAAAGTCATTTCGGTCCGTTTCAAGGAAAACGGCAAAAGCTATTATTTTGATCCCGGTGACGCTGTCATCCATGCCGGGGAGTATGTGATCGTGGAGACCGCCCGCGGCGTGGAGTGCGGCGAGGTGGTGCAGGGCGTGCTGGAGCTGGCGGATGCCGCCGTACCCAAGGCGCTGAAACCCATCACCCGCATGGCCGACAGCGTGGATATCCGCCGGATGCGCCAGAACCGCGAGGACGAAAAGCGCGCCTACCGCACCTGTCAGGAGTGCATCGCCCGCCACGGGCTGGAGATGAAGCTGGTGGAAGCCGAGTACACGCTGGATCGCTCCAAGATCATGTTCTACTTCACCGCCGACGGACGGGTGGACTTCCGGGAGCTGGTCAAGGATCTGGCCGGCATCTTCCACACCCGCATCGAGCTGCGCCAGATCGGCGTGCGCGACGAAAGCAAGATGATCGGCGGTCTGGGCATCTGCGGCCAGCCCTTCTGCTGCAGCCGCTTTTTGAAGGATTTCCAGCCCGTTTCCATCAAGATGGCCAAGGAGCAGGGCCTTTCGCTGAACCCTACCAAGATCAGCGGTGCCTGCGGCCGTCTGATGTGCTGCCTTGCCTACGAGGAGAGCGCCTACGAGTACCTGAACAGCATCATGCCCATGGTGGGCAGCACGGTGCGCACCCCGGACGGTCTGGGCACTGTGCTGGAGGTGAACCCGGTGTCCGGCTACCTGCGGGTGCGCTGCGGCACCGAGAGCCTTGCCCCCCGGTACTACAAGGTGGGCGTGTGCGAGTATGTGAGCGGCGGCAAGCGCCCGCCCCGCCGTCCCGACCCGGACGATGATTACTCCGGCGTGCGCAACCCCGCCCCGGTGGTGGCAAGCTCCGACGACGAAAAGCGCCCCGCCTGCCCCCGCCGCCGCACGAATGAGAAAGAATGAGCGTCCGAGTGGTTAGTATTACAAAACTAACCAGACTTCGTGATTTTCGCTAAAAATCTCCGGCAATTTTGGCTATAAGTTAGGCCGTGCTTTTGTGCAACCCCACAAAATATTTTATTTTGTTGTTGTGGCAGCACGGTTAGTCTTGCCTTTTCCGGCCTGCTTTGTTAGAATGCAGACAAGGATACAAATTCCGGGGGGCGTGCGTGGCCGTGCCAAGGTACGTTTCTTCATAATTACATCGGCACGGGATAAAAAAGGAGAGTTTATTATGGCACACAAGGTTTCTGACGCATGTGTTGGCTGCGGCGCTTGCGAGGGCGCTTGCCCGGTTGGCGCTATCACCATCGAGAACGGCGCTGCAGTTGTGAACGCTGATTCCTGCATCGATTGCGGTGCTTGCGAGGGTGCTTGCCCCACTGGTGCAATCGCTGCTGAATAATCAGTAGTTTTTGCTGAAAACGCATCAAAAAGGACTGTTGCACATCTGTGCAGCAGTCCTTTTTTGTGGTATCATAAAGTAAATTCATGAAAAACGCAGTTCGGCGCGTCCGCAGACGCGCCGAACTGCTGAATCAAAAACATTTTTCCGCTGCACATGGCCAAAGCACACGCGGCGGCCATTCCTGATCGTCCACCGCAAAAGAGGCACTGCACAAAATGCTGTGCAGCCGCCCCGCTTTTTGTTTCATGCACAAATTCCGCAGGAAAATACCCTGCATTTTTTGGAAGGGAAACGGCACACTGTCTATGGAACATTCTACGGAAGTTTTGTATAATAGAACTATGGTCTACTGCACCCCGGAGCACCGGTTCGGCTCGGACGCGCTGCTGCTGGCACGCTTCTGTGAGCCGAAGCGCAGCCAGAAAGCCGCAGACCTGTGCTCCGGCTGCGGCATCGTGGCACTGGAATGGCACGACCGGGGGCACCGCGGCCCCTGCACCGCGCTGGAATTGCAGCCCGAGGGCAGCGCCCTGCTGGCGGCAGCGGTGGAAGAGCAGCAGCTCACCCACATCATCCCCGTCTGTGCCGACCTGCGCACATGGCGGCAGGACGAGGGGCAATTTGACGTATGCGCGTGCAATCCCCCTTATTTTACCGAGGGGCCGCAGAGCAAAAACGCCGCCCACGCCCTTGCCCGGCACGAAAACACCTGCGCTTTGGAGGATGTCTGTGCCTGCGGCTTCCGGCTTTTGAAGGACGGCGGGCGGCTGGCGCTGTGCCACCGCCCCGAGCGGCTGGCTGAGGTGCTGGCTGTGCTGCGCGCCCACCGGCTGGAACCCAAGCGGCTGGCCTTTGTAAAGAACGCCCCGGAAAACGCCCCGTGGCTGTTCCTTGTGGAAGCCCAGAAGAACCGTAAAACCGGCCTGCGGGTGGAGCCGGACGTGCTCATCCGCGCCGGTGCGGCGCTGTACGGACGATAAATTCAGGAGGTAATTATGGCAGGAACTCTCTACATCGTGGCGACCCCCATCGGCAATCTGGAGGATATGCCGCCCCGGGTGGCTGCCACCTTTGGCGCGGCCGACTTTATTGCCGCCGAGGACACCCGTGTGACCATGAAGCTGCTGAATTATCTGGGGCTGAAAAAGCCCATGGTCAGCTACTACGAGCACGCCTTGCAGAAGGGCGAAGCCATTTTGCAGCGCATCGAGGCAGGGGAGAGCTGCGCTTTGTGCAGCGACGCCGGCATGCCCTGCGTGTCCGACCCGGGCGAGGTCATCGTGCGGGACGCACTGGCGCGGGGCATCAAGGTGGTGCCCATCCCGGCCGCTTCTGCCTGTGTCACCGCGCTGGCAGTCTCCGGGCAGGACACCTCCCGCTGGGTGTTCGAGGGCTTTCTGCCGGTGAACCGCAAGCAGAAAAAGGAGCGTCTGGCCGAGCTTTTGCAGGAAAAGCGCACCGTCATCTTTTACGAAGCGCCCCACAAGCTGCGTACCACGCTGGACGATCTGACCGCCGCCTTTGGCGCAGAGCGCAGCATTACCCTGTGCCGGGAGCTGACCAAGCTCCACGAGGAGATCTGGAAAACCACCTTGGGCGAAGCCGTGGAGCACTACCGCGCCGCCGAACCCCGGGGCGAGTATGTACTGGTGATGGCGGGTGCACCCGCCGGTGCCGCCGAGGAAGAGGAGCTGACCCTGGAACAGGCGGCGCAGCGCGCTTTTGCGCTGACCATTGAGGGTTTCAGCGCTTCTGCCGCCGCCAAGACTGCTGCACAGGGCACAGCCTATTCCAAGAGCGAAGTTTACAAGCAGCTGCTGTTGTTGCAGCAGACTACCGAATGAGTATAGAGGAGGATATCTTTCTGTGACAAAACTACTGGTCCTGAGCGACAGCCACGGCGCGCGTGACGCCATTAAGCGCATTTTGAACAAAGAGCAGAACAACGTGGATGCTGTGATCTTTTTGGGGGACGGCCTGCGGGATCTGGAGCAGGCGCTGGCCTTTTTCCCCCATCTGCGGGTGTACTCCGTGGCCGGCAACTGCGATTACGGTGCGCTGGAGCCGCTGGACGGCTTGGCGGGCTTCGATCAGACGGTGGTTTTCTATACGCACGGTCACATGTACGGTGTAAAATACGATCTGGACACGCTGGCAGATGCTGCCGCCGCCCGGGGCGCCGAGGTGGCACTGTTCGGCCACTCCCACATCCCCCACGCGGAGCAGCGGGGCAATGTATTTTTGTTCAACCCCGGCTCCTGCGGGCGCTGCTACACCGGCCCGGACACCTACGGCCTGCTGACGCTGGAAAACGGCGCAGTGACCGCCTATGAGCACAAAGAGGTACCCAAGCAATGAGCATCAACGAGGTGCGCTATCTGCCGGAATGCGGCAGCACCAACGCCTATGTAAAAGAGCATTTTGAGGAGTTCGGCCCGGTGGCGGCGGTATATACCGAAAACCAGACCGCCGGGCGCGGGCGGCTTGGCCGCAGCTGGGTAAACGCCGAGGGCAAGGCGCTGTACTACACGGTGGCCATCAAGGAGCCGCTGGCGCAGCCCGCCACCCTGCCGCTGCTGGCAAGCCTTGCGGTGCGCCGCCAGTTGCAGCTGCGCTACGGCGTGGACTGCCAGATCAAGTGGCCCAACGACCTTTTGCTGAACGGCAAAAAAATCGTGGGCATCCTGTGCGAGAGTGTAAGCTACGGCTACCAGCAGCAGGGGCGGGGCATTTTGTGCGGCATCGGCATCAACCTTGCCCAGCCCCAGAGCTATTTTGACGCCGCCGATCTGCCCCACGGCACCTCGCTGGCCTTGCAGGGCGCTGCGGTGGATCTTGCCACAGACCCCGCATGGCTGGCCGAGGGGCTGACCGACTTCGGCTTTGACCGCAACCTGTACACCTTTGCCCGGGACGGCTTTGCGCCCTTCCGGGAGGAGTACAAGGCTGCCTGCATCAATCTGGGCCGCCGGGTCACCTTTGACCTGCCGGACGGCAGTCAGGGCGCAGGCGAGGCCGTGGACGTGGACGCCGAGGGGCGTTTAGTGGTGCGCACCGATGCCGGGGAGCAGCACGTTTTCACCGGGGAAGTGTCGGTGCACGGCATCTACGGGGTAGTATAAAGGATAAAAGCGCCTGTCCGGCAAAGCCGGACAGGCGCTTTACTTTCTTCCTTATCTTCTCCGTTTCATCTGGCGGCGGCGCTGGTTAAGGGTCATCCCGCCGCCGCAGCGCAGGGTGACAAAGCCCAGTGCGCACAAAATCAAAATCAGGGTGCAGAGCAGCAGCAGGGTGGCCTTGATGTCGGTGCGGAAGTCCGACACATACTCCCGGTGGGTCACAAGGTCTACCTGTCCCACCTCGTAGCCATCCAGATAGACGGTGGCGGTGCCCAGCTTCTGGCCTTCCTTGACGGTAGCAGAGACGCGCTCGGGCAGGTCGAAGGAATAGCTCACCTTATCGTCGCTGTGGCCGTAGCCGCTGACCGGCGCGGCGGCGTACAGCTCCACAGCCGGCTCGGTGCGGCACTTGTTCAGGTCTACGGTGGTCAGCACAGTCTTGGTATCCACCAGCGGCCGATCGGCAAAGCTGGCAAAGGCCCAGTCAAACAGGTCGTCACACGCGGTAAACAGGTGATCCGGCGTGTCGCAGCCAAGGATCACCAGCCCGTAGTTGTGGCCGTCCTGCTGGGCAAAGGCTACGATGCAGCGGCCTGCCAGCGTGGTAAAGCCGCCCTTGACCCACTTGACGTACTCCCGGTAGTTGGTGCTTTCGCTGTTCATCAGGCTGTTGGAGCTGCTGATGGTGTACTCGGCCTTGCGCAGATTGGTGGCCGGCATCACATAGCTGGCGGTGCCCGCCACCTGTGCAAAGGTCTGGTTCTCCGCGCAGGCGGCGGCGATCTTTGCCAGATCCTGCGCGGTGGACACATTGCCGTAGTCAAACAGGCCGTGGGCGCAGGTAAAGTTCGTGCCGGTGCAGCCCAGCTCTGCCGCCTTGGCGTTCATCTGCTGCACAAAGCCCACTACACTGCCCCCCACGTCCCACGCAATGACGCTGGCGGCGTCGTTGGCGCTGACGATGAGCATGGCGTTCAGCAGGTCGATGCGGCGCACAGTCTCGCCGATGCGCAGCCCTATGGTGGTGCCGTTGGCGTTCTGGATATCCTTGAACTCCTGCGTCAGATCGGTGGGCACGGTCACCTCACCGTTCAGGTCCTTGCCGCTTTCCACCAGCAGCAGGGCGGTCATCAGCTTGGTCAGGCTTGCCACATATTTCTGCTGGTCGGCGTTCTGGCTCAGGATGGTCTTGCCGGTGTCCGCGTTGAACAGATACACTGCCTCGGTCTCTGTTGCAGTCTGGACGGGCATGGGGTATACTGCAAATACCGGCAGCACTGCCGAAAGAGCCACTGCCAATGTGAGCACCAGCGCCGCCAGACGGCGGCAGAACGTGTTGTGAAGCATGAAGGTACCCCCTTGAATCCCGCTCCGGCAAAACCGGCGCGCACATTTTTGTTCCTTACTTATAAGAATACCATAAAAGAACCAAAAGAGAAAGGTGGTTTTTAACAATGTTCTTATCCTTTTGTGGAAAAACGCCCCGCGATGAGGGCGCAGCTTTTGTAGCCCCCAGCGCTACCGTGCAGGGAGATGTGGTTTTAAAGCCCGGCTCCACCGTCTGGTACGGCGCGGTGCTGCGCGGGGATGACGGCACGTTGACCATCGGCAAAAACAGCAATGTACAGGACAACGCGGTGCTGCACTGCGACATCGGCGGCTGCGTGACCCTTGGCGAAAACGTCACGGTGGGGCACTGCGCACTGGTGCACGGCTGCACCGTAGGGGACGGCAGCCTCATCGGGATGCACGCCACATTGCTGAACCACTGCGCGGTAGGCAAAAACTGCATCATCGGAGCAGGGGCGCTGGTGCCGGAAGGCATGGTCATCCCGGACAACTCGGTGGCGGTGGGCGTGCCCGCCCGGGTCATCAAGCAGGTGAGTGCCGCGCAGGTGGAAGCCAACCTGCACAACGCCGCGCATTATGTAGAGCACGGAAAGCTGCACGCAGAGCAGATGAAAAACGGGTGAGGCTTCCTCAAACGTTTCATTTTGTATTTTTTTCGCAGTGCGGTACAAAGTTTCAAGAACTTTTTTGATTTTTCACAGAAATGTAATGACTTTTTTCGTAAAATCGGGTATACTGTATCTTGCAGGGACAGTGGGGCCGCAACCGCTTCCCCGCACATGATTCCTCCTCACACCAAAGCAATACCCCAAACAAGAAACCCCTCCGGTGTACCGCAAGCGCCGGAGGGGTTTCTTGTTGTTTCGTTATTTTTAAAGGGTGCGCAGCTTTGCCGCGAACACCGAGAGCACCACCTTGGGGTTCACCTGTGCGCCCAGCCGCTGCAATGCGGCGTCTGCCAGACGTACCGCCTGCCGCGCCTGTGTGCCCTGCACCGGGGCGCGGGGGCAGCTGCGCAGACCTGCCGCTGCCACGGCGCGGAAATCGGTCAGCAGGGCAGAAGCCGTCGCCTTGTCCTTTTCGTAGGCGGCAAGCAGCACAGCGGCGGTGTAGCTATCCCGGGCGGCAGCGGCGCGGGCAAGCTCCAGCGCCTTTTCCACCTGTGCGGCGCGGGCTTCGTCCCGGGCGACCGCCAGCACCGTGCCAATATGACCATCGAACAGCTCACTGTACAGTGCGGCTGTTTTTTTGTCCACGCCCTGCGCCGCGCAGTAGCGGGTGCAGTCGGCAGGGGACACCGGCGCCACCGCAAAGCTGACGCAGCGGCTGCGGATGGTGGGCAGCACACTGGCCAGAGAATCCGCCGTGAGCAGAAACAGCACCCCCTCCGGCGGCTCCTCCATGACCTTCAGCAGGGCGTTGGCAGATTCCTCGTTCATCCGCTCCACATGGTACAAAAGCACCGCGCGCCCCTCGGCGGAGAGGCTGGTGTTGAAGATCTCGCTGCGCATGGCGGTGACCTGACCCACCAGATACTTTCCGCCGCTGCCCATGCCGGACACCGAGATGGCTTCCCGCACGATGCCGGTCTCCACCGTGCCGCTGTCGCGCTTACCGGCCTTTGCCACGGCGCGGCAGCACTCGCCCCGCAGCAGCGCTTCGGCGGCGGCACCGCCGGCGGGGTAGAGGTAGTCGGCGGCGATGCAGCGGGCGGCAAAGCCGGTGCCAAGCCCGGCTTCGCCCACCAGCAAAACGCTATGGGTCAGCCGCCGGGTGGCCAGCATCTGCTGCACGCTGGTTTTCAGTTCTGCGTTGCCTTCCATGCGGTCCAGCATCATGATGGGGGTACTCCTTTTGTGAGACGTAAAACGATTTAAAATGCCCTCCGCGTTGCTCTGGGCATGATTCAAGGAAAGATTATTTATAATTTCGCGTTTGTCGCGCTCTGCGGAGCGCTCCAAACGCATTTTCACGGGAGGATTTACCTTCTATTCTTCCTCTTCCACTGCTCCCGGCGCACCCATGCGCGGAGGGAGCGGTAGACCATGGGGGCAAAGAAGAGCCAGACGTTGAGCATGGACAGCAGGTAGTCCAGCTTGCCGGGCAGGGAAGCGCCCAGAAAGCTGAACACCCACAGCACTGCCGCGAAAACGCCGAAGTACTTCACCCGGATGGGGATGACAAAGAAAAGCAGCAGCTGCACCTCCGGGTACAGCATGGCAAAGGCCAGCAGCAGCGAGAGAGACAGGCAGTAGGTGCTTGCGGTCACGCCGGTGAGCAGACAGCCCAGCACTGTGCCCAGCACGCCGGACAGCAGATACACCGTGTAGCGGAAATCGCCCCACTCCCGTTCCAGCGCCGTGCCAATAAACCATGTGAAGTAGATGCCCAGCACCACGCTGAGGATGCTGCCACCAGAAAAGGGGATGAATATAAAGCTGATTACCCGCCAGACCTGCCCCTGCAGCAGCAGGCTGCGGCTGAGCCCCAGCCAGAAGGAAATGGTGCGGTCAACAAACAGCTCGATGGCCAGCACCAGAATCTGCCCCGCCACCAGAATATTGGTCAGGTTCGGGATGCCGTAGCGGCCATACTTGCGCTCCAGCTTATTCAGCCAGTTGTTCATGTGTTTCGCCTCCGTTGCGGGTTGCCCCGCCAGTTTCATGTTACCCCTATTTTACCATGACAGGCCCCCGCATTCAAGAAAATCCACGCGGAAGGCGTTGAAACTGTGCTTTCTTTCCCGGCAGACAGGCTGCACGCGCAGTTTTTTCACACCGCAGCCGCCGGGGTGTGGAAAAGGCGGGAAAAGCACAGCATTCATGCGGGTTTTAAGTCCCAAAACGACAACCGAAAATTGTATGGACTATCCGTTCTGGAATGAACTTTTCACTTTTTCCACCGGGTTTTCCACCGTTTTTGTGAAAAAGAAGCGCAGTTTCCAACGATGTTTTCCACCTTTTCCACATAGTTTTCCACATCCGGCGGAGGAAAGCCCTATACAAGCCGTAATGGATGCCGCCGCATTCTGGAAATTTGTGGGCAAAAATGTGGGCAATCTGCCTTTTATAAAAAAGAAAGTCGAAGGTTTTTCTTTTGTTTTTACAGTTTACTCCGGCTTACGGGTTTGCTTTTCTCCAATCTGGAATTTTGCCCCGGGCAGTTTTCCACAAACCGCCGGGGAGAAAAGCCCGGTGTGAAAAACGGACACAAACTGTGATTTTCCACACTGTTTTTATCCCGGCTGAACCCTCTCAGTCGCCTGCGGCGACCATCGGGAGCAGACTGAGAGGGTTGGATGCAAAAATAAGCCCTCTCGGGCAGACAAAGTGCCTGAGAGGGCTTATAAAACTATATTTTATGCCTTAGCAGCAGCGCACACTAGGGTATGCAGCGGCGCAGGGGTCAGCTTTTCGCTTCCTCTAAGTGGAGATACACCGCAACGTAGGTCTTGTCATCCATAACACGGGTGACAATATCATACTCATCGATCCGGGACAGCTGCTTTTTATCAACAAAGTAAGCAGGTCCGTACTGCGTCAGATTTTCCAGGGTCAGCTTAACTGCCTCAACGGTACTTTCGCCCGAAACATTCAATGCTATCGGGTCTGAGAGGATCATCCAATACCAGCTCTCCCCAAATCCGCACCCGTTCGCCTCATGATCCCCGCCGTCTCCGGCTTTGAACTTCCCGTCCTCGCTGATTTTCGCCAGAGCAGTCCTCATCTCCGAGTGTTTGACGTCAACTTTTTGTACCGGTTTGCCCGGCCGCTTGCTGTTGATTTGCTCTACAAACCAATCTTCGTATACCTTGCCAATGGCAGACTGAGGTTGTTCTGCTGCGCCGCAGGCGGTGAACAAAGCCAAGGCCAGCACCGCGGCCAGTAAAAATGCCACAAAGCGTCTTGTCTTTTTCATGATACATCTCCGGTAACAAAAATACAGGTTCTATCCAACGTACTGGAACTCAAACGACCTCTTTTATCATTTTACACCATCACACCCGTGGTGTGTCAATTGACAGAGCATATAAAATATCGCCGTCCTTTTGGGCAAATGCGCCAAAGGGTCGGATGCAAAAATGCCGGGCGATCCGCAGACCGTCCGGCATTGCCTTTTTCTTTACATCATATTGCGGAACACCAGCTGTGCGATCTGGAAATAGAGGATCAGGCTGCAGGCGTCCACAATGGTGGTGATGAAGGGGGTAGCCATAATGGCAGGGTCGGCACCCAGCTTTTTGGCGGCAAGCGGCAGCATACCGCCCACCAGCTTTGCCAGAATGACACTGAAGAACAGCGACACGCTGACCACGATGGCGTAGCCCATCACGTTGGCGTACTGGCCGGGGAAGAGGAAGGTGTACATCAGGTAGATGCGCAGACCGTTCACAATGCCCAGCACTGCGCCCACGATGGCAGACACCCGCAGCTCCTTGGCCAGCACCCGCATAAAGTCGGCGGGTTCTACCTCGCCCAGTGCCAGACCGCGCACCATCAGGGTGCTGATCTGGTTGCCGCAGTTACCGGCGGTATCCATCAGCATGGGCATGAAGGAGACCAGCAGCGGCAGGCTGACAAAGGCTTCCTCGTAGTGGGTGGTGACCATGCCGGTAAAGGTAGCGGACAGCATCAGGATCAGCAGCCAAGGGATGCGCTGCTTGGCGTGGGTCCACACGCTGGTGCCAAAGTAGGTGGTGGCGTCGTCATCCGGGAGAATAGCGGCCATCTTCTGCATATCCTCGGTGCTCTCGTCGGTCAGAACGTCAATAGCATCGTCGATGGTGATGATACCCACGAACATCCCCTCGTTGTCCAGAACGGGCATGGCGGTAAAGTCGTAGCGCTGCATCTCACGGGCCACAAACTCCTGATCGTCGGTGACCTTCACGGTGACCAGATTGTCCTCCATGATCTCCGTGATGGGGGTCTTGGGGTCGGCCAGCAGCAGATTGCGGGCCGAGACAACGCCCTGCAGCCGGTTGCTCTCCACCACATAGCAGGTGTAGACGGTCTCGGCATTCTCGCCCTGCTTGCGGATGGCTGCAAAGGCCTGTTCCACCGTCATATCCATGCGCAGACGCACATATTCCGGGGTCATCAGGCTGCCGGCAGAGCTTTCCGGGTAGTTCAGCAGCTTGTTCAGGCTCTCGCGGGTCTCCCGGGAGGATTTTTCCAGCACCCGCTTGACCACGCCCGCGGGCATATCTTCCAGCAGATCGGCGGCATCGTCCAGGCTCATCTCCTCGATGGCGCTCACCAGCTCCACGTCCGAGAAAGCGTTTACCAGATCGTCCCGGGCTTCATCGGACATATAGGCAAAGGCTTCGGTGGCAACTTCCTTTTTCAGCAGACGGAACACCACCAGACGGTTGTTCTCGTCCAGCTCCTCCAGCAGCTCGGCAAGGTCGGCGGGCTGCTCTTCCTCAGTCACCTCACGCAGCTTGACGTACTGCTTTTTGATCAGCAGCTTCAGCAGACGGCTCTTGGTCAGCATCTCGGGGTTTGCCTTGACCTCTTCGTCATTGGCTTCCTCCCGCTCTGCCTCCCGCATATCCTGCTTTAGGTCCTCGGTGGCTTCCTCGTTCAGATCCTCCGCCAGCTTCTGACGCACCTCGGCGGGGATATCGGCGGGCAGTTCCTGCACCGGCAGGTTCTGTTCCGTGTTGGTTTCCAGCTTCTTTTCTTCCATATCCATGGGCTACCTCCTCTGGGCACTATACGGCACGGAGGGCTTTCTCCGCGCCGGAGGATGCAGCAGGTCGGGAAACAAAAAACGCGCCGCCCGGTGCCGGAATGCCGCAAATGCAGCCGTTTCCGCGCACGCAAAGCCGCGCCTTTCCTATGCCGGGGGCTTTTTAAGCCGCCGGATGCAAAAAGGCGAACGCAGTACTTTTTGTTGTCCGATCTACCGCATCGGTGGACCTACTTCGACTATGATCAGGGTCCATTGTCCTGCGTTCACCTCCCAGTTTTCGTAAATTCCACAGCCGCAGCACCCGCGCCGGGCGCTGCACTGGCTATATCCTTTTTTATTATAGCGCCGCAAAAAAATGGGGTCAACCCTAAAGCGAAGTTTTGCAAAGATTTTTAGGGCGTCTTACAGAAACAAAACACCCTTCTCCGTGTTGCGGCACACAGAGAAGGGTGTTTTGCTTGGATATTGCCTTGGTGTGAGGAGGAATCATGTTACTTGGGAAGTGGTTGCGGCCCCGCTTCCCATGGCAAAAGTATAACAGCTTTCACAATTCATTTCGTTAAGAAGCTATGAAGAAACTGTAAAAAGGAAGCGGAAAATTCTGGAAGATTTTGTGATAAAAAATTTTCTTGACAATATTTGTTTTATCCTATATTATAATAGTAGGATACCACCAAACGGAAAGGATGCTGAAAATGTCTGCTTTTGAAGTAAATTTTTATTATAAAGCAGACGGCAGCTGCCCGGTTCGTGATTTTCTGGATACACTGGACGACAAAATGCTGGCAAAGCTTTTAGGCACGATCTCCCTATTGGAAACCAACGGCACACAACTGCGGGAGCCTTATTCCAAATCATTGGGAGATGGCATTTTTGAATTGCGTGCCAAGCAAAGCAGCAACATTACGCGCATTTTATATTTCTTCGTGGTCGGGCATCAAATCATCCTGACAAACGGCTTTGTCAAAAAGACGCAGAAAACACCGCCGGAGGAAATTGCACTGGCGCAAAAATATCGTGCGGACTATTTTTATCGAAAGGAGAGTTCCTCATGAGTGATTTTCGGAATTATTTGAATGAACAATTACAGCGGCCTTCTTTTAAGGCCGAATGGGATACTCTTCAGCCGGAGCTTACCATTGCGCAAGCTATGATCGATGCCCGGAAGGAAAGCGGTCTGACCCAGAAGCAGCTTTCAGAGCGCACCGGCATTGCACAGGCCGATATCAGCAAACTGGAACGGGGAAATGCAAACCCTTCTCTGCGCACCTTGCAGCGCCTTGCCGCTGGTATGGGGATGAATGTCAAAATTGAATTTGTGACGAACAAATAACTTTTATTTCGTCAATATATAAGCCCGGAGCGTCTGCGGACGCTCCGGGCTTATAGTTTCATTTACACAAAAATACGCCCCGGTCACCTTACGGTGAGCGGGGCGCTAAAAACTGATGCAGTTTTTTCACTGAGGCAAGATCCCTGCAAGGCAGGTCTTATGCCGCAGGCGGAGCAAGGTATCTGCACGCAGACCTTATGCTCCTGACACACGCGGGGTGTGCTCTCAAGGGCCCTCGCGGGCGCTTTGGTATCTCAAGCCCCTGCGCAAAAGGAGGGGAATGAAATCAGGTTTTTCGACCGTTCTGTCAGGTACAGGGCAAAACGTTCAGCCTGTTCTGGCACGGCAAAGGCAAATTCCACAGTTCCGCACCGCTGCATTGCGCAGTAACCGCCGATGCGGGGCTGCCGCTCTTCACACGGGAAAGAGCAGGGGCCGCTGGTTCATTTGGTGTCTCTGCCGCTGCTTAAAAACAGCTTACTTGTACAGCTCGACCAGACGGGTCAGGTGCTCGTAGCGGTCGTTTGCAACCTCCTGGTTGCGAGCGAACAGCTCCTTAGCACGCTCGGGGAAGGCGCGGGTCAGACGGCTGTAACGGGTCTCGTTTGCCAGCAGAGCCTGATACTTCTCGTTGTCCACAGCCTTGGAGGTCAGGGTGAAGGGGTTCTTGCCCTGTGCCTTGTTGGCGGGGTTGAAGGTGAACAGGTTCCAGTAGCCAGCCTCGACTGCCTTCTTCATCTCGTTCTGGCAGTTGGTCATGCCGCCCTTGACACCGTGCAGCTCGCAGGGAGCGTAGCCGATGATCAGAGAGGGGCCGGGGTAAGCCTCAGCCTCGGCAATAGCCTTGACAGCCTGGTTCATGTTAGCGCCCAGAGCGATCTGAGCAACATAGATGTAGCCGTAGGTCATTGCGATCTCGGACAGGCTCTTCTTGCTGATCTCCTTACCTGCAGCAGCGAACTGGCAGACCTCGCCGATGTTGGAGGCCTTGGAAGCCTGTCCACCGGTGTTGGAGTACATCTCAGTATCGAAGACCATCACGTTGACATCCTCGCCGGAAGCCAGAACGTGATCCAGACCGCCGAAGCCGATGTCGTATGCCCAGCCGTCGCCGCCGAAGATCCAGACGGACTTCTTGGCAATGTACTGCTTGCTCTTCAGGATCTCTGCAGACTTCTCGCAGCCGGCAGCAGCAGCCTTCTCCAGCTCAGCGATCAGGGCCTTTGCGGGCTCGTCGTTGGCCTTGGTGTTGTTCTTGGTTGCGATGAACTGCTCGTAAGCAGCCTTCAGCTCAGCAGAAGCCTTGTCGGAACCAGCAACCTCTGCGATCTCCTTGATCAGGTTCTCGCGGATGGTCTTCTGGCCGATGTACAGGCCCAGACCATGCTCTGCGTTATCCTCGAACAGGGAGTTGCACCATGCAGGACCATGGCCGCTGTCCTTGTTGACGGTGTACGGAGAGATGGAAGCGGTGCCGCCCCAGATAGAGGAGCAGCCGGTAGCGTTGGAGATGTACATCTTCTCGCCGAACAGCTGAGTGATCAGGCGAGCGTAAGAGGTCTCGGCACAGCCTGCGCAGGAGCCAGAGAACTCCAGCAGGGGCTGGTTGAACTGAGAGCCCATAACGGTGTCATCAGCCATCTTGGTAGCCTTCTTGGAGATGTTGGCCACGCAGTAGTCAAAGACTGCCTGCTGATCGGCCTGGCTGTCCTGAGGAACCATGGTGATAGCCTTGGTGGGGCAGACGGTGACGCACTCGCCGCAGCCCATGCAGTCCAGCGGAGAAACAGCCATAACAAACTTGTACTCGGGGGTCAGCTTGTTATCGCGGCTCTTGGTCTGGGCAGGAGCAGCTGCCAGCTCGTCAGCGGTCAGCAGGAAGGGACGGATGGTTGCATGAGAGCACACGAATGCACACTGGTTGCAGCCAACGCACTTTGCAGCATCCCACTCGGGGACGTTGACAGCGGTGCCGCGCTTCTCGTATGCAGAAGCGCCCTGCTCCCACTCGCCGTTTGCATTTGCCACGAAGGAGGAGACAGGCAGGCTGTCGCCGTCCATACGGGCAATGGGCTCCATGACGTCGCGGATCTGCTTGACCAGTTCCGGACGGCCAGCCAGAGCCTTGGGTGCGGGATCAGCCTCGGGGTTGGACCAGGATGCGGGCACGTCTACCTTGTGGATAGCGTCAACGCCTGCGTCAATGGCCTTCCAGTTCATCTCAACGACGTCCTGGCCCTTCTTGCCGTAGCTCTTCTGAGCGGCCTGCTTCATGAAGTTGATGGCGTCATCGATAGGCATGACGTCAGCCAGCTTGAAGAATGCAGACTGCAGGATGGTGTTGGTGCGCTTGCCCATGCCGATCTCGATAGCCTTATCGATAGCATTGATGGTATACAGCTGGATGTTGTTGTCAGCGATATACTTCTTTGCCTCGGCGTTCAGGTGCTGGCCCAGCTCCTCATCGGACCACTGGCAGTTGATCATGAACACGCCGCCGGGCTTGACATCCTGGACCATCTTCATGCCCATGTGGATGTAAGCGGGGTTGTGGCAGGCCACGAAGTCAGCCTGGTTGATGTAGTAGGGGCTGCGGATGGGCTTGTCGCCGAAACGCAGGTGGCTGATGGTCACGCCGCCGGTCTTCTTGGAGTCATACTGGAAGTATGCCTGAACATACTTGTCGGTATGGTCGCCAATGATCTTGACGGAGTTCTTGTTTGCGCCGACGGTGCCGTCGCCGCCCAGACCCCAGAACTTGCACTCCTTGGTGCCAGCAGCTGCGGTGATGGGAGCGGGCTTGACCTCGGGCAGGGACAGGAAGGTGACGTCATCGGTGATACCCAGAGTGAAACGCTCCTTCGGCTGATCCTTCTCCAGCTCCTTGTACAGAGCGAAGATGGAGGACGGGGGAGTGTCCTTGCTGCCCAGACCGTAGCGGCCGCCGGTCAGAACGATATCGTTCAGGCCAGCCTCACGCAGGGTAGCGGCAACATCCAGATACAGGGGCTCGCCCAGAGAGCCGGGCTCCTTGGTGCGGTCCAGCACAGCCACCTTCTTGGCGGTCTTGGGCAGGACCTTCAGCAGAGCGGAGGACACCCAAGGACGGTACAGGCGGACCTTGATGATACCGACCTTCTCGCCCTTGGCGTTCAGGTAGTCGATGACCTCGTCAGCAACGTCGCAGATGGAACCCATAGCCACGATCACACGGTCAGCATCGGGTGCGCCGTAGTAGTTGAACAGATCGTAGTTGGTGCCCAGCTTTGCGTTGATCTTAGCCATGTACTTCTCAACAACAGCCGGCAGAGCGTTGTAAACGCTGTTGCAGGCCTCGCGGTGCTGGAAGAACACGTCGCCGTTCTCGTGGGAACCGCGCATCTTGGGGCTTTCGGGGTTCAGAGCCTTCTTGCGGAACTCCTCAACAGCCTCCATGTTGCACATTTCCTTCAGATCAGCGTAGTCCCACTTCTCGATCTTCTGGTACTCGTGAGAGGTACGGAAGCCATCGAAGAAGTTCAGGAAGGGAACCTTGCCCTCAATGGCGCACAGATGTGCGACAGGGGACAGATCCATAACTTCCTGCACGCTGCTCTCGACCAGCATTGCAAAGCCGGTCTGGCGGCAAGCCATAACGTCGCTGTGATCACCAAAGATGTTCAGGGACTGGGTAGCAACGGTACGTGCAGAAACATCGAACACGCAGGGCAGCTGCTCAGCAGCGATCTTGTACATATTGGGGATCATCAGCAGCAGACCCTGAGAAGCGGTGAAGGTGGTGGTAACAGCACCTGCACCCAGAGAGCCGTGGACAGCACCAGCGGCGCCGGCCTCGGACTCCATCTCAACGACCTTGACCTGGTTGCCGAAGATGTTCTTCTGGCCGGCTGCAGACCACTGGTCCACAGAGTCAGCCATCGGAGAAGACGGGGTAATGGGGTAGATGGCAGCCACGTCCGTGTAGGCATACGCTACATGGGCGGCAGCGGTATTGCCATCCATAGTTTGCTTTGCTCTAGGCATTTTTCTTCCTCCATTATTCAGAATTTGGTACCTTTTGCGCGGGGCAATATGCCCGCTGGGACCGGAGAACCCCATAAAAGGCACTATTGCTTGTATACTATAATAGCAGATTCCGGCAATAAAGTAAACGCAAACCGCCCGACAAACGCACCAAAAATTAAGAAATTTTTTAGCGGTTTTGTACTTTCTTTAGTGCGCTAAAGCAAGCAGTGATGCTGATTTTCGGTTTTTGGGGGCAGGCTCTTCCAGAAATTGTGATTTTTTTCGCAAGAGGGGTTCCCTCTCCTCTTGTATTTATCATATCTTTATTGACAACAAACCGCACTTTGCCGTAAACTGAGAGCATAAAACCGGCGCTGCGCCGGAAAAGGGGCGTAAAACAAATGAACGATACCGTACACTTTGAAAAAACTCTCTCCAGCGAGACCCTGTTCGAGGGGCGGGTCATCACCCTGACCAAGGACACCGCACTGCTGGAAAACGGCAAGACCGCTACCCGCGAGGTGGTGCACCACCACGGCGGTGCCTGCATCCTGCCTTATTTTGCAGACGGCACCATCTGCATGGTGCGGCAGTTCCGCTATGCCATGCAGCAGCAGCTGTGGGAGCTGCCCGCCGGTAAGCTGGAAAAGGGCGAGGACCCCTTTGCAGCTGCCAAGCGGGAACTGGAAGAGGAGTGCGGCCTGACCGCCGACAACTACATCTCGCTGGGCGAATTCTACCCCACCGTGGGCTACGATACCGAGGTCATCTACACATGGGTAGCCACCGGTCTGCACGAAACGAAGATGCACCTTGATGCGGACGAGTTCCTGACCCCCGACCGTGTGCCGCTGGAAAAAGCGTATCAGATGGTCATGAGCGGCGAGATCAAGGACGGCAAGACCATTGCGGGCATCCTGAAGCTGAAGGCTCTGCTGGCCGAGGGCAAGCTGTGATCTTATACGAGGACGCCGCCCTTGTGGTGCTGGACAAGCCTGCCGGGCTTTCCAGCGAGGAGGGCGTGCCCGCCGCGCTGCGCGCGCACTGGAACGCGCCCGATGCCTTTGTGGGGGTGGTGCACCGGTTGGACACCGGTGTGTCCGGGTTGATGGTCTATGCCCGTACCCCGGCAGCTGCCGCCGCCCTGAGCCGTCAGGTCACCCAAAGTCAGGACGCCTACGCCGTGCAGGACGGCCGCGCCGAGGGCAAAGCCGCCGCGCCGCAGTTCGTCAAGCAGTACCGCGCGGTCATTTCCGGTGCGCCGGACGCGCAGCTGCCCGCCGCAGGGGTGCTGCGGGACTACCTGTTCAAGGACAGCCGCAAGGGCAGGGTGTTCCCGGTCAGCCGTCCCCGCAAGGGGGTGCGGGAAGCGGTGCTGGAATACCGCATCCTTGCCACGGCAGGGGAGAACAGCCTTGCCGAGATCACCCTGCACACCGGGCGCACCCATCAGATCCGGGTGCAGTTTGCCAGCCGCAGGCACCCGCTGTACGGCGACGGCAAATATGGCAGCCGCCAGAAGGGCAGCATCGCCCTGCAAAGCTGCGGCCTGCGCTTTGTGCACCCGGACACCGGCAAGCCCATGGCCTTTTCTCTGCCCCTGCCCGCCGCCGCACCGTGGAAGGAGTTTTTGGAATTAGGTGAGTGATATGGAACAGCAATACAAGACTGATGCCGAAATTTACGCCGTGCTGGAGCGGGAGATCATCGACCTGACCATCCGTCCCGGCTCTGCGCTGAGTGAGAATCCGCTGTGCACCCGGTTCGGTGCGCCGCGCTCCATGATCCGGGTGGTGCTGCAAAAACTGCAGGAAAACGGGCTGGTGCGCATCGTGCCCTACAAGGGCACCACCGTCACCCGGCTGAACCGGCGCATCGTGGACGAGCTGATCTACGAGCGCACCGCTGTGGAGGGGCGCATCCTGCGCGATTTTGCCCCCATCGCCACCCCGGCACAGCGGGCGCAGATCCGTGCGCGGGTGGACGCGTACGAAGCCCTTGCCCGTGTCGAGAACCCGGACTTCAACAAGCTGTACGAAGCCGACTGTCGCCTGCACGAGACGTGGTTTTCTGCCATGGACAAGATGTACCTGTGGAGCACCTTACAGAACGCCCACGCCGATTACAGCCGGTTCCGTATGCTGGACACCATGACCACTGGCGGGCTGGACGAGGTGACCGCCGACCACCGCAACCTGCTGAACGCCATCGAGCGGTGCGACCTTGCCGCCTTTGAGCCGCTGGTGGAGCGCCACCTGTACGGCGGCATCCGCCGCCTTGGCAGCAAGCTGACCAAGGAATACGCCGACTTTTTTGAGCCGGAAAACGTGAAATAAGTCAAATTGTTCCACGGGGAACAAAGACGATTTAAAATGCCCTCCGCGCTGCTTTGGGCATCTTCAGCGGAAAAATTATTTTTTATTTGCGAAATGGGAAAATCTGCGGATTTTCCCATTTCGCTTTTTCACGGAAGTAATTATAAAGGGGTATCCATCACAGGCAAAAGCCCGGAGTGTCCGCAGACGCTCCGGGCTTTTGATATTCAGAACACTCCGGTGATGAAAATTTCCAGTCCGATGCCGATAAGGATGACACCGCCCAGAATATTGGCCTTGCCGGAAAGCTGTGTACCGAACTTTTTGCCGATGCGCAGACCCGCCATGCAGAGGATGAAGGTGACCACCGCGATGATGATGGCAGCGGTGAGCGCCATCAGCCAGCCGTACTCCGAGATGGTGAAGCCCACCGAGAGAGCATCAATGCTGGTAGCCACACCCTGCATGAACAGCGCCCCGGCGCTGAGCTCTGCCGCTTCTTCGGCTTCCTCGCCGTGGATACCGTCCATCAGCATCTTGCCGCCGATGTAGCTCAGCAGCGCCAGCGCGATCCACGGGATCAGGGTCTCAAAGGACGAGAACAGCTCCACGATGGTATGCACGCACACCCAGCCGATCATGGGCATTGCGGCCTGAAAAATGCCAAAAGTGCCCGCGATTTTGCACATCGTGCCCTTGTTCATTTTAGGGTCGTGCAGGCCGTTTGCCATGGACACCGAAAACGCATCCATCGCAAGCCCCACGCCCAGCAAAACGCTGTTGAGAAAAAACACAAAACTCCATTCCATTCTGTCTACCTCCTGTTTGTTGACCGTAATCCAAACCAAAACAAAACCCGGCCCCGGGCGCATTGTACGTCCGGGACCGGGTGATTTTTTGAGATCCACTCCATGTGCACGGGCGCAGCAAACACGCACCAAAACACATGAGTCTCGCAAATGAAAGCAAGCCAGACCGGAAAGCGGTCATTGTGTTGACTTGCTGCGCTCTGCAAAGCGCCTGCTACTCCCCCACGGGTATTGTGATTTCGTTTATTCTAGCACAGTTTCAAGGGGAAGTCCAGACAAACCTGACGGTGAAACGATTTTAAATGTGCTCCGCTGCGCTCTGCACATCAATAGCGGAAGAATTATTGATAATTTCGGGTTTCAGGAAAGTCTGCGGACTTTCCTGAAACCCATTTTCACAAGAGGGGTCGTAGAGGAAAACCGTCCCTTATTCCTTCTCTTCGGGGTCTGCCTCCGGGGCTTCGGTGGCGGCGGCAGCATCGGCGGCTTCCATCTCGGCAAGCTGCTCGGCGGTGGGCTCGGCATCGGCCTCAGAAGCATCGATCTTCTCGGTCTGTGCTTCGTCGTCGTGGTCGGTGCGTGCCAGCACCATCACCTTGTCGTTCTCGCCCAGACGCATCACCCGCACGCCGGAGCCGTAGCGGCTCTGCAGCGGGATCTCGTTGGCGTGCAGGCGGATGATGATGCCCTCCTGACTGCTCAGCAGCACGTCATCCACATCATCCACGATCTTCACGGCGGCAACCTTGTCGCGGCTCACATCGTAGTTGCGGATGCCCTTGCCGCCGCGGGCGGTGATGCGGTAGGTGTCGATATCCGAGCGGCGTCCCTTGCCGTTCTCGGTCACGGTCAGCACCGTGCCGCCCTCGCGGCAGATGCACACGCCCACGACCTCGTCACCCTCTGCCAGACGGATGGCGCGCACGCCGTGGCCGTTACGGCCCATCGGGCGGGCGTTTTCCTCGTTGAAGCGGATGGCCTGACCGTTGCGGGTGGCAACGATGAGCATATCGTGGCCGGAGGTCAGGCGGGTCCATGCCAGCGCGTCGCCCTCGTTCAGGGCAATGCCGATCAGGCCGCTCTTGCGGATGTTGGCGTACTGCTCCAGCGGGGTGCGCTTGATCAGACCCTGCTTTGTGACCATGGTCACATAGCCGCCCGACTGCTCGGCATCCTTGCTCTGGCAGATCATATTGGTGACCTTTTCGCCCTCAGCCAGCTGCAGCAGGTTGACAATGTTCATGCCCTTGCTGGTGCGGCTGCCCTCGGCGATGGTGTAGCCCTTGATGCGGAACAGGCGGCCCCGGTCGGTGACAAAGAGCACATAGTCGTGGGTGGAGCCTACGAACATCTCCTGCACGATATCCTCTTCCTTGCGGGTCATGCCGGAGATGCCGCGTCCACCACGGCGCTGTGCCTGATAGGTGGCCTTGAGCTGACGCTTGATATAACCGGCCTCGGTCAGGGTGTAGACGCACTGCTCCTCGGCGATCAGATCCTCGATATCCACCTCGCCGGTCACGGACTGGATCTCGGTGCGGCGCTCGTCACCGAAGCGCTTCTTCATTTCCAGCAGCTCGTCCTTGACGATGGCAAGCACCCGGGCGTCATCCGCCAGAATGGCTTCCCAGTCCTCGATCTTGGCCTGCAGGCTTGCCAGCTCTTCCTCGATCTTCAGGATCTCCAGACCAGCCAGACGACCCAGCTGCAGCTTGACGATGGCGTCTGCCTGCGGGTCATCAAAGCCGAACTGCTCCATGATGGCAGCCTTGGCTTCTGCCATACCGCCCTTGCAGGCGCGGATGGTGGCGATCAGCTCGTCCACGATGTCGGTGGCTTTTTTCAGACCTTCCAGAATGTGGGCGCGCTCCTTGGCCTTTTTCAGGTCGTACTGGGTGCGGCGGCGCACCACCTCATCCTGAAACTCCACATACTTCTGCAGCATCTGCTTCAGGGTGAGCACCTTGGGCACCTTATGGTCGATGGCCAGCATAATGACGCCCACGGTGTCCTGCAGTTGAGTGTACTGGTACAGCTGGTTCAGGATGACCTGTGCGTTGGCGTCCTTGCGGATATCCACCACGATGCGCATACCCTTGCGGTTGGTCTCATCGTTCAGGCCGGTGATGCCCTCGATGCGCTTTTCCTTGACAAGGTCTGCCATGTGCTCGATGAGACGCGCCTTGTTGACCATATAGGGGATCTCGGTGATCACGATCTGGGTGCGGCCGTTCTTGGTCTCCTCAATGGTGGCGCGTCCGCGCAGGGTGATCTTGCCGCGTCCGGTGGCGTAGGCGGCGCGGATGCCGCTGCGTCCCATGATGATGCCGGCAGTGGGGAAGTCCGGGCCCTTGATGTGCTCCATCAGGCCGGGCAGGTCGATGTCCGGGTCGTCGATATAGGCGATGCAGCCGTCAATGACCTCGCTCAGGTTGTGGGGCGGGATGTTGGTGGCCATACCGACCGCAATGCCCTGACTGCCGTTGACCAGCAGGTTCGGGAAGCGGCAGGGCAGCACGCTGGGCTCCTTTTTGGTCTCGTCAAAGTTGGGGTCCCAGTCGATGGTGTCCTTCTCGATATCGGTCAGCATTTCCACCGCCATGCGGCTCATGCGGGCCTCGGTGTAACGGTAAGCAGCCGGGGGGTCGCCGTCCACAGAACCAAAGTTACCCTGACCATCCACCAGCGGATAGCGCAGCGAGAAGTCCTGTGCCAGACGTACCATGGCATCGTAGACCGATGCGTCGCCGTGAGGGTGGTAAGAGCCCAGCACCGCACCAACGGTATCGGCAGATTTGCGGTATGCATGGCTGGGGTCGTTGCCGCGCTCATGCATGGTGTACAGAATGCGGCGGTGGACGGGTTTCAAGCCGTCCCGCACATCGGGCAGGGCGCGGGACACGATGACCGACATGGAATAATCCAGGAAGGCCGTCTCGATCTCCTTTTTGACATCGCGGATGATCTTTTTGGTTCCGCTGCCCGGTATCATCACATAATCTTCTTCCATTTGTTCCTCCGTGTCTTACACGTCCAGCTTTGCGTACTGGGCGTTGGTCTCGATAAAGCGGCGGCGGGGCTCCACCTGATCGCCCATCAGGATGGTAAAGGCTTCGTCAGCCTTTTCGGCATCCTCGATGGTGATCTGCACGATGACCCGGTTGTCCGGGTTCATGGTGGTCTCCCACAGCTGCTCGGGGTTCATCTCACCAAGGCCCTTATAGCGGTTCACCTTTGCGCCGGGCATCTCCTGCGAGAGGATGGCCATTTCCGCGTCGTTGTAGGCGTACTTGATGGTGTTGCCCTTCTGCACCTTGAACAGGGGCGGCTGTGCCACATACACATGACCCTGCTCAATGAGGGGGCGCATATAGCGGAAGAAGAAGGTCAGCATCAGGGTGCAGATGTGGGAGCCGTCCACGTCCGCATCGGCCATGATGAACACCTTGTCGTACCGCAGCTTGGAGATATCGAACTCGTCACCAATGCCGCAGCCCAGCGCCAGCACCACCGGCATCAGCTTGTCGTTGCCGTAAATTTTATCGGCGCGGGCCTTTTCCACGTTCAGCATCTTGCCCCACAGCGGCAGAATGGCCTGAATGGCAGAGTCGCGTCCCATCTTGGCAGAGCCGCCTGCAGAGTCGCCCTCGACGATGAAGATTTCGGTACGGCTGGGGTCTTTTTCGCGGCAGTCTGCCAGCTTGCCGGGCATCCGGCTGGTCTCCAGCGCGCTCTTGCGGCGCACCAGTTCGCGCGCCTTTTTGGCGGCGGCGCGGGCGCGGGCGGCCTGCGTGGCCTTTTCAAAAATAGCCTTTGCCACGCCGGGGTTCTCCTCAAAGAACTCCATCAGCTTGGAGTAGACCATGTTGGAAACGAGGGTGCGGATCTCGGTATTGCCCAGCTTTGCCTTGGTCTGGCCTTCAAATTCGGCTTCCTGCAGCTTGACCGAGATAACGCAGATCAGACCTTCGCGCACGTCTGCGCCGGACAGGTTCTCGTCCTTGTCCTTCAGCAGGCCGTGGCTGCGGCCGTAATCGTTGAACACGCGGGTCAGGCTGGCCTTGAAGCCCTCTTCATGGGTGCCGCCGTCCGGGGTGTTGACGTTGTTAGCAAAGCTCAAAAGCAGCTCGTTGTAGCTGGAATTGTACTGCAAGGCGATCTCCGCCACGCCGCGGTCGGTCTGTCCCTTGAGGTAGATGACGTTGGGGTGCAGCACTTCCAGCTTGCGCTTTTCGCCCAGATAGGTAACAAAGCTCTTGATGCCGCCCTCGTAGCACATCACCTCGGAGCGGTAGCAGGGGTCGCCCTCCTGCCCATCCTCCAGCACGGGGGTGTACAGCTGGCGCTCATCGGTCAGGGTGATCTTGACACCGGCGTTCAGGAAGCTTTCCTCCCGCAGGCGCTTTTCCAGCGTGTCAAAGTCGTAGACGGTGGTATCCTTGAACATTTCCGGGTCGGGCTTGAAGGTGACCCGGGTGCCGGTGACGCCCTCGGCTACCGTGCCGATGCACTTCAGTGCACCGTCCGGGTCGCCGCGCCGGAAGGTCTGCTCGTACTCTTTGCCGTCGCGGCGCACATTGACGGTGAGCCACTCGGAGCAGGCGTTGACCACCGAAGCGCCCACGCCGTGCAGACCGCCGGCCACCTTGTAGCCGGAGTTCTCGCCGCCGAACTTGCCGCCGGCGTGCAGGATGGTGTACACCACGGTGACGGCGGGCAGACCGGTGTCGGCCTGAATGTCCACGGGGATGCCGCGGCCGTTATCGGTGACCTGAATGATGTTATCCTTCAGGATCTTGACCTCGATGTGGTCGCAGTAACCGGCCAGCGCCTCGTCAATGGCGTTGTCCACGATCTCGTACACCAGATGATGCAGACCGCGCTCACCGGTGGAGCCGATATACATACCCGGGCGCTTGCGCACCGCTTCCAGACCTTTCAGCACCTGGATCTCGCTGGCGTTATACTCGTGGTCGGTCGCGGTATCGGCATTTGTACTGGTAATGATTTCTTCTGCCATATCCTTTCTCCCTTTTGTTCATTTTTGCGTTTGTTTTTTCAAATTATAGCAAAGCGGGAACCGGTACACCATGGTGTACTTTTTTCTCGCCGTTTTGTTGTGTTTTCACGCGCTGCCCGCACAGGGCGTTCCGGCTGGCACGGTGCGGCTTTCCGGGCAGTTCCGGGGCTTTCCCATCCCTCTTTTTTCTGTGGATCTTCCGCCCGTTTTCCGCAAATTTCACTCCACCATCTTTTGCGCTCTGCGGCGCATGGCGGCGCTGGACAGCTCCGAAAGATACACCGCATCCACCAGCCCTCCGTCTGCCAGCACATAGCACTGGGGCAGCTCGTCCGAAAGGCTGACCACCGCCCCGTTCTTCTGGGCGTAGTTCAAAAACTCCCGCCCCCGGGGGGAGGTGGTGGTGGTCTCCAGATCAAAGATACCGATGATGTCACGGTCGTTCAGGACATAGTCCCGCCCCAGATGAATATACATACTGTATTTTCTCCCGTGTCTTTTGTTTGCATAAAGTCCGTGAAAATGCAGCTTTTATGCAGTATCGCTTACAACATTTATCTATGCCGTCAGACCCGGTTCAGCACCCCGCCGTCCATGCGGTACACCTCGCCGTCGGTCTTTAAAAAGTCCGTGTCATCGCAGCTGGTCACAAAGGTCTGCTTTTCCTTCATGCAGGTGAGCAGATACTGCTTGCGCCCTTCGTCCAGCTCGCTCAGTACATCATCCAGCAGCAGTACCGGGTGCTCCCCGGTGATCTGCGCCGCCGCCGCCGCTTCCGCCATTTTCAGGCTCAGCACCACGCTGCGCTGCTGTCCCTGACTGGCATACACCCGGGCGGGCTGGTCGTCCAGCAGCAGCTCCAAGTCCTCGCGGTGGATGCCGCACAGGCTCTGCCCGGCGCGCAGCTCCTCCTCCTGCCGCTGACGCAGCAACTCGGCAAGCCCGCCCGGCGCAAACTGGGCGGCATAGCGGATGCTCATCCGTTCTGCCCCGTGGGAAAGCTCCGCGTAGTTGGCACAGGCGCGGGGAGCCAGCAGTTTCAGATACTCCCGCCGCCGCTGCTGCAAGGCTTCGCCCTGCGCGGCAAGCTCGGTGTTGAGCACCTCCAGCAGGGTGCGCTTTTCCGCGTAGGGGCGTTCCTGCCCGTTTGCGGAGTGGCGCAGCAGCGCATTTTTTTGCTGCAAAACCCGCACATAGCGGCGGTAGCTGGCCAGATACCCGGGGTACAGCTGGCACAGCGCAGCGTCCAGAAACTTGCGCCGCCCCTCCGGTGCCCCCTTGACAAGGCTCAGGTGGCCGGGGTCGAACACCACCGCCGGAAAGCTGCCCGCCAGTGCCGCCGCCCGCTTGGGTGCTGCGCCGTTCACCGCCGCATAGCGTCCGGGCTTTGCGGCCTCCGGGGTGCCCACGGTCATGCGGATGTGGGCAGGCTCGGCGGGTTCGCAGCCTTCTGGCCGATCTCGCTGGGTGTCGGCCTCCAGCACCGCAAATGCTTCTCCCCGGCGCACAAGCTCGGCATCCTTGCCGCCCCGGAAGCTTTTGCCGCCGGTCAGCAGCCAGATGGCCTCTAAAAGGTTCGTCTTGCCCTGCCCGTTGTTGCCGCAGATGACGGTAAGCTCCCGCCCGGGCTCCAGCCGTGCCGCACAAATATTGCGATAGTTCTGTACTTTCAGCGAAAGCAGATGCATTTACTGACCCTGCCCGATCTCTACGCTCTGCCCGTCCAGCTCGATGACGTCTCCGGCGCGGCACTTTTTGCCCCGCATGGTGCACACCTCGCCGTTCACCTTCACAGCACCGCCCTGCACCAGCTCCTTGGCTTCGCCGCCGGTCTCGCACAGACCGGCAAATTTGAGCAGGGCATCCAGCTTGATAAACTCGGTATGAATGAGAATCTTCTGCATAAAACGCGCTCCTTAGTCGTTTTTAAAGCGTACCGGCAATACCAGATACAAAAAGTCGTTGCCCTCTACCGGCAGCACCTTCACCGGGCTCAACGGGCCGCTGATCTCCATGCGCACCTGCTCGGTGCGGGCGTTGCGCAAAGCATCCAGCAGATAGCGGTTATTGAAGCCGATCTCTACCTCGTCGCCCTCGCAGGCGGCGCTGAACTCGTCCACCACGCGGCCGAGGTTGGTCTGGCAGCGCACCACGACTTTACCCTCTGTAAAAGAAATGCGGAGGGGATTTTTTAAACGCTCTGTAATAATCAGAGAGGCGCGCTCGATGGTGGAGATGAAGTCCTTGGTGTCGATGGTCACACGGGTGCGGCTTCCGGCGGGGATGACGTTGCGGTAATTCAGGAATTCGCCCTCGATTAGGCGGCTCATGATGGTGTAACCGGCGGTGGTGAAAACCACATAGCGGCGGTTGGCACTGATGTGCACATCCTCCTCGTCATCGTTGGCCAGCAGATGGGACACCTCGGTCATGGTCTTGCTGGGCACGATGATGCGGATATCCTTCACGGCAGTGATGGGGCGCTCCACGATGGCCAGACGATATCCATCCAGCGCCACTATGGTCAGCTTGTCCAGCTCGATCTCGAACAGTTCGCCGGTGTGGGCTGGTTTTTTCTCGTCCTGACTGACGGCGTACAGGGTGCGGTCGATCATATCCCGCAGCACGCCGGTCTTGATGGTCAGGGTCTGCTCCGCGCCGGTGTTGGGCAGATCCGGGAAATCGGTAGCCGGCATAGACTGGATCTCGAATTGTGCTACGCCGCTCTGGATGGTGGTTTTGCCGTTATCCGCCGCCACGATGCTGATCTGACCTGCCGGCATCCGGCTGATCATGCTGCTGAGCAGTTTTGCATTCAGAACGATCTCGCCGGGTTCCTTGATGTTGGCTTCGATGGTGGTCACGATGCCCATTTCCAGATCGTAGCCGGTCAGGGTGAGCTGAAAGCCCTCGGCCTTCAGCAGAATGCCTTCCAGTACCGGGATGGATGAGCGCATGGTGACAGCTTTGGAAACGCCGTCGATGGCTGCACTGAGCAGTGTTTTATCGCAGACGATGTTCAAAACAGTATCTCTCCTTTTTTCACACTTCCGGCTTGATCCCTGCCCTTTGGGCTGCTGCCGGAAGGCAGTAATATATTGAACTTGTTGTAGTAACCGTAGTAGGGGGTGGGGAAGATGTTGAAAACCCGGAAATGTCTTGTCGGGATGCGGGGCTTTGGCTTTCCACCGGGTTGTGGAAGGCTCGTGAAGGAAATGTTGAAAGGTGGGGAACGGTGTTTCTTTCCACAGCCGATGTGAAGAACTGATGTTAAATGTTGAAAACTAAGTGGAAAGTGTGGAAAGCTTCGCCTTTTTGCCACAAGATATAGGCGTATTTTCCCCTTTTTGTTCCGTTTTCTCCCCATATTTTGGGGTCACACCCTGAAATGAGTATGACTTTTGCTCGGTTTTCCCCGATTTAGGCCTTCACGTTTTTGATGATATCGCTTACGGTCTCCCGCAGATGCTGGTCGTTCTTCATGTCCCGTTCCATGGTCTTGAGGGAGTAGACGATGGTGGAGTGGTCGCGGCCGGAAAATTCCCGCCCGATCTCCTCCATGCTCATGCCGGTGACCTCCCGCAGGATATAGATGGCAACGCGCCGGGCGGAAGCCACGTTGGCGTTGCGCTTGGTGCCCCGGATGTCGGCAGGGGACACGTTGAAGGTGCGGGATACCTCGCCGATGATCTTTTCGATGGTCACCGGCACCGGCTGAGTCTCGTTGAGGATATCCTTGATGGCGTTCTGCGCCACGCTGATCACCGGCTGGATGCCCTCCAGCATATAATAGGCGTTCAGCTTTTTCACTGCGCCCTCCAGCTGGCGGATGTTGTTTTTCAGGTGGTTGGCAATGAACTCTGCCACGTCCTCGGGCAGATCCAGATGCAGCAGCTCTGCCTTGCGCTTCACGATGGCCACCCGGGTCTCAAAATCCGGCGGCTGCACATCGGCGGTCAGACCCCACTCAAAGCGGGTGCGCAGACGCTCTTCCAGGCTCTTGATCTCCTTGGCGGGGCGATCGGAAGCGATGACGATCTGCTTGTGGGCATCATGCAGGGAGTTGAAGGTGTGGAAGAACTCTTCCTGCGTGGACTCCTTGCCTGCGATGAACTGGATATCGTCTACCAGCAAAAGGTCTGCCACGCGGTACTTCATGCGGAAGTCCTCGGTGCTGCCGGCGCGGATGGCGGCGATCAGCTCGTTGGTGAACTGCTCGCAGGTGACATACATGATGACGAAATCGGGGTGGGTGCGCTTGATCTCGGTCTGAATGGCGGTCAGCAGATGGGTCTTGCCCAGACCGGAGCCGCCGTAGATGAACAGGGGGTTATAGGCCCCGGAGGGGTTTGCCGCCACAGCCTGCGCAGCAGCAAACGCAAACTGGTTGGACGGCCCCTTGATGAAGTTTTCAAAGGTGAACTCGTAGTTGCCCTGCGGGGAGGCGGGGTTTGCCTCGTACTGCTGGGCCAGCACTACTTCGTGGGGCGGGGTGCTGGGCACCACAAGGGTGATGTCCACATCAAAGCCCAGCACGGACTTGAAGGCCTCTTTGAGCAGGCCAAGGTACCGGTCGGTGACGATCTTGCAGATAAAATCGTTGCGCACCGACAGGGTGATATGGCTGGAGTCCTCAAAGCTGATGGGCTCCAACCCGTCGATATAGAGATTGTACGTTGGCTCGGCCATCTGCGCCTTGCAGTACATCTGGGCCGCTTCTAAAACGTCCTTGAAAGAATCCATAAAACATCCACTCCATTGAATCGGTCGAAGTTTTCAACAATGCTGCTGATACCACGTTAGTATACCACAAAAATCTCCCTGCGTCTATATTACTATAATGTAATTTATAATACATAAGATAAGATGGTACAGCAGCCTTGTGGAAACACGCCAAAAAGACCACAATATCTGGTAGAAAAAAGTTTTCCACAGCAAAATGGTGAAAAAGTTGAAAAGCTTTTAACAGAAAAATCAGAAAAAAGTTTGCAGAAAACTGCAAAAAATGCTTGACAGAACGTCATACTATGCGATATACTGTTGAATTGCAAGCCTGTCCCCAATCTGGGACCGATCAAGACCCCATACCGGGGATAAGTTTTTACGGAGGATACAACCATGAAGAGAACTTTTCAGCCCAAGAAGCGTCAGCGCAAGGAAGTTCATGGCTTTCTGACCCGCATGAGCACCAAGAACGGCCGTAAGGTCATCAATGCTCGCCGTGCAAAGGGCCGCAAGAGCCTGACTGTCTGATCTTAAACCTTGCAGGTGAGATCCGGCGCAGAAATGAATATGCGCACAAAAGACCGCTGATATCCCATTGGCGGTCTTATTTTTTTACCCGTCAAAAGTTTTTTCGTAAAAATGCCCGGATGGGCTTTTAAACTGCAAAAATTTTTGATATACTGGCTAAAGAGTGCACCCATGTGCACCCGGACGAAAGGAGGTGCCGACGTTATGCGCTATCGTCCGATCCGCCGCAACAGCGAGTTTGGCCGTGTGTACGCCCGCGGCAAGTCCTATGTGAACCCGGCACTGGTGCTGTATGTGCTCAAGACCCGGGGCCGCAACACCCGGGTAGGCCTGACCGCCACCAAAAAAATAGGCCACGCCGTGCAGCGCAACCGCGCCCGCCGCGTGATGAAAGCCGCGATTGATGAGCATCTGGATTACAATATCGGCGGCTACGATCTGATCTTCGTGGCCCGGGGCATGACCCCCAAACTGAAAAGCTGGCAGCTGAGCAGCGTTGTGGCAAAGCTGTTTGCCCAAGCCGGTCTGCCGGATAAGGCAAAGCGCCCGGACGCAAAGCCGCCCGCCACCGTGCCCCCTGCCCGCAAACAAAAGCCGGAGTCCCGCGCGTGAACCGGCTGCAAATGCTCTGCCGCAGGGCGCTGTGCGTGCCCATCCGCATCTACCAGTATACCCTCAGCCCATGGATCGGCCGCAGCTGCCGGTTTTCGCCCAGCTGCAGCAACTACACCATGCAGGCCATCCTGACCCACGGCTGTATAAAAGGCATTTTGCTGGGCGCATGGCGCATTGCGCGGTGCAATCCGCTGGGCAAATGGGGCTACGACCCCGTGCCGCCGCCCGGCCGCTGGCAAAGCCCCGCCCGCAATTTACAGCCTGCAAAGCTGTTTTGCACACGGCACAAGCGAAAGGTGGAAAAATAGAGGTTTTCTGCGTAGAGCGTAGTCGCGTGTTTAAAATTTAATGCTTTTTGCAAAGTGCATCGCCGCCGGGTATGTACTCTTTTGCGCGCACAAAAGAGTACCAGAAAAGCGCCCGCTACTTTCGAAGCGCGGGAGGCACGAACCAGGGGCTGCTCGCCCCTGGTAACCCCAAAGCTGTTGGGCTCCATACAAAAAATCCAAGCCGCTGCGCTAGAGGATTTTTTGTGTTCCGCCGGTTTGAAGTCGCTGCGCGACGGCTACAGCCGGCCGCAGCAAATGTCGTTTTTCGTTACGACCCTCTCCGGTGAAAATGCAAATCGAAAAAATCCGCAGATTTTTTCGATTTGCGAAATTAAAATTTTATTTCCGCTATTTATGGCCAGAGCAAAGCGGCGGCCATTTTAGATAATAAAGCTTCTTGTGACGTGCTGCACTGTGGGCGGCGTGTCCTACGATAAAAAAATAATGCGTCCCGGGCCACAGCCGGGGCAGAATGGACAAAGGTATGAACTTCTTTTACATCCTGAGCGGTCCTCTCGGCTATGTCATGGAGTGGATCTACAAGCTGCTGCCGAACTACGGCTGGGACATCATCCTCTTCACCCTGCTCATCAACATCGTCAAGATCCCCCTGCAGACCAGCCAGCAGAAGAGCATGGCGAAAATGTCTGCTTTCCAGCCCATGATCGCGGAGATCCAGACCAAGTACAAGAACAAGCCCGAAAAGCAGCAGGAAGAGCTGATGAAGCTGCAGCAGGACTTTGGCTATAAGCCCACGGCCGGCTGCGTGCCCATGCTGCTGAATTTCCTTGTCATGTTCGGTGTTATCGGCGTGGTGTATAACCCGCTGGAGCGCATTTTCCACATCAGCGCCGCTGCACTTGCCAGCGCAGGCGAGGCTATGACCGCCGCCGGTATCTCCTTTACCGCCATCACCCGCGATACCAACATCATCGCCGAGGTGGTTGCCGGCAACAGCGGCGTGCTGGGCTGCTTTACCGCACAGCAGATCGCTACCATCACCGAGTTCAGCCAGCACATGAACTTCTTTGGCATCGACCTGACCCGCATCCCGAAGCTGGGGCTTTCTCTGGATCTCGTGCTGCCGCTGCTGTCGGTCATCACCATGTTCCTGTCCACCCACATCAGTATGAAGGCCTCCGGCCAGCAGATGCAGGGCAGCATGAAGCTGACCATGTATATGATGCCGCTGATGTACCTGTTCTTCTGCTTTACCTACCCGCTGGCATTCTCTCTGTACTACGTCATTTCTAACATCGTCATGACCGCACAGACCCAGGTCATGCGCAAGTTCTACGACCCCGAGAAGATGCGCAAGGAAGTGGAAGCGGAGATCGCCGCCAAGCGCAAGCAGGAAAAGCGCGGTGTGAAGAACACCACCATCACGGTGACCGACCCCAAGACCGGCAAAAGCGTGGAAAAGAACCTTTCCGCCAGCGAGATGAACAAGCGCCGGCTGGAGTATGCCCGTCAGCTGGACGCCGAGCGCTACAAGGACGAGCGCACCGTGCCGCTGAGCGAGCTTGACAAGCAGGATAAACAGTAACAAGGGAGGTAAACGGTTATGATCCGTACACAGGAATCCACCGGCAAGACGGTGGACGAAGCCTTTGCCAAGGCCTGCGCCCTGCTGGGTGTTCAGGCTGAGGATGAGAATGTCAGCCGTGAAGTGCTGGAATATCCCCAGAAGACTGGGTTTCTGGGCTTAAAGACCACCCCCGCCAAGGTGCGCGTGAGCGTGGAACTGCCGGATGCCCCCGCCGCTGTGCCCGCAAAGCCGGTGGAGGTTGTGGCAGAGCAGCCTGTTGAGACTGCCGCCCCCGTGCAGGAGACTGCCCCCGTGGCAGAGGAAGTCCCCGCTGCTGTGGCAGAGCCTGCCGCTCCCGCCGCAGAGCAGACCCCCGCTGCCCAGCAGCCCGCCGAAGCTGCCGAGGAGGCAGAAGAGGTGGAAGTGCCCATCGTCATCGAGGAGAACGCCAAGGTGAAGGCCGCCGTGGACTATCTGCGGGAGGTCATCACCCTGATGGGCGTGGAGAACGTGACCTTCAGCGCCGTGCAGAAGGGCGAAGCCACCATCATCCGTCTGGACGGTGAAAAGCTGGGTGCCCTCATCGGCCGCCGTGGCGAGACCATGGAGAGCCTGTCCTATCTGGCAAGCCTTGTGGCAAACCGTCTGGAGGGCGATTACATCAAGCTGGGCCTGGATGTTGCAGGTTACCGCGACAAGCGCGAGAGCGATCTGACTGCACTGGCACAGCGCATCGGCGCCAAGGTGCGCAAGACCGGCCGCAGCTTTGCCATGGAGCCTATGAACCCCTACGAGCGCCGCATCATCCACTCTGCCATCAGCAAGATGGAGGGCGTGCGCAGCGAGAGCAAGGGCGAGGGCCGTGACCGCCGCGTGGTCATCTACTCCACCGCACCGGATGCTCAGACTGAGAATACCTACGGCGAGCGCCGTGGCCGTGGCGGCAACCGGAATGGCCGTCGTCCCGGCGGCAACCGCAACGGCGGTTATCGCGGCGAGCGCCGCAGCAATGGCGGCTACCGTGGCAGCCGCAGCGGTGCACCCCGCGGCCCGCGTCCGTCCAGTGTGCCGGAGCGCACCTACGCCCCCCGCGACGCCGAGAGTGCAGCACCCGTAGCACCCAAGCGCACCGAGCGCGTGGATGACTTTGCAGATTTCAGCTTCGGCAAGATCGAGCTGTAATAGCGAAAATATTTTTGAAGCAACAGGACCGGACAGCCCGCAGGCTGTCCGGTCTTGTGTTTTTAAAGTCATTCTTCTCAAAATTTGGAGAAACTGCCTGTTTTTTGCCGAAATCTTTCTCTCAAATGGCAATTGTAAAACAATTGGTCAAGGATTTATACTGTAGTCAAGGGCGTTCTGTTCGTGAAGAACAGACAGAGTGATGAAAAGAGAGGTAATCGACTATGTCTCAGAACAAGATTTCCCGCCGCAGCTTCCTGCGTGGTGCAGGGGCAACCGCGACCATCGCAGCCGCCAGCTGCATGGCACCCTCTGCAGCCGCCTGTGACATCAAGTCCCTGTGGAGCATGGATCTGCAGATCCTTGCCACCAGCGACACCCATGGCAAGTTCGACCCCTGGGATTACGCCGCCAACAAGGCAGATGCTTCCGGCAGCGTGGCCCAGCAAGCGACCGCCATCAAGCAGTGCCGCACCCGGAACACGCTGGTGGTGGATGCAGGCGATACCATTCAGGCCAACTCCGCAGAGCTGTTCCTGAAAGATGACCTGCATCCCATGATCGCTGCCATGAATGCCATCGGCTATGATATCTGGACCACCGGCAACCATGAGTACAACTACGGCATGGATGTGCTGAAAAAGGTCATGGGACAGCAGAAGGCCAAGGTGCTCACCGGCAACGTTTACGCACCGGACGGCACCCCGCTGGCCGACGGCTACACCATCATCAAAAAGGGCACCGTCAAGATCGGCGTCATTGGCATGGTCACCCCCAACATCATCCGCTGGGATGCCAAGAATCTGGAGGGCTGGAAGGTCACCAACCCTGTGGACGAGAGCCGCAGGATCATTGATAAGATCAAGGATCAGGTGGATGTGCTGATCGGCGTCATGCACATGGATACCGAGAACGAGTACGGCGTCTATGGCTCCGGCGTCACCGATCTGGCAAATGCCTGCCCCGAGTTCGATGTCATCGTGGGCGGCCACGGCCACAGGAGCATCCCCAACATGATGATCAACAACGTGCTGGTGGTGGAGAACAAGAACGCCGGTGCCACCCTGTCCGAGATCCACGTCTATCTGGAGCGCCAGCTGGACGGCAAGTGGAAGGTCGTGAACCGCACCTCGGAGAACCTGCAGATCAAGGAGTACGAACCCGATCCGGAGCTGACCGCTCTGCTGGCTCCCTACGACACCCGCGCCAAGGAAGACGCTGTTACCCCCATCGGCGAGCTGAAGGGCGGCGATCTGGCCCCCGAAAACGAGATTGACTGCCTGCCGCAGGCCATGGTGCAGGACACCGCTCTGCTGGACTTCATCAACGAAGTGCAGATGTACTACACCGGTGCGCAGGTCTCCGCAACGGCCCTGACCTCCATGACCTCCCAGATGCGCGCAGGCACCATCCGCAAGTGCGATATGGCCAGCATCTACACCTACCAGAACACCCTGTACAAGCTGCAGATGACCGGCGAGCAGCTGCGCCGCTTTATGGAGTGGTCCGCAGCCTTCTTCAAGACATGGAAGCCGGATGAAGTGACCATCGCCTTTGACCCCTCGGTGCGCTACTACCTGTACGATGCTTTTGAGGGCGTCAACTACGAGCTGGACGTCTCCAAGGAGCCGGGCCACCGCATCAAGAACCTCAAGTGGCCGAACGGCAAGGCCGTGAAGGACACCGACACCTTTGTTGTGGCAGTGAACAACTACCGTGCCACCACCCAGCTGCTGACGGCTGCGGACATCTTCCTGCCCGGTGAGGATCTGCCCAAGCTGCTGGAGATCGATGTGCGCGGCGATGTGGGCGGCATCCGCGAGCTGCTGGGCGAGTACATCCGCACCGTGAAGGGCGGCACCATCGAGCCGCACGTGAACAACAACTGGAAGATCGTGGGCAACAACTGGAAGGCCGCCGATCACCAGAAGGCTGTGCAGCTGCTGCGCGAAGGCAAGCTGGCCCTGCATGAGAATGCCGATGCACGCACGCTGCCCGGCAAGGCCATCACCACGGCAGAGATCGCCAAGTTCTAAAAATCAGTTTCCTGTAGAAAGGGGCTTTCCGTGTTGGGACGGAAAGTCCCTTTTTTGTGTGAGAAACGGGCGGATTTTCAACCGTTTCCCGGGAATTGGTTGAAAAAACAGTACCATTCCGCAGCATTTCGTGGTACAATGAAACTGTATTGGTCTCGCTGCTGTGAGCAGATGGGAGCAAGCGGCCAGACCGGGCGCGGAAAGGAAGCCAGAAAAAACTATGCAGGAAACGACCATTGCAGCAATTGCAACAGCACCGGGTGCAGGCGGCATTGCCGTGGTGCGGCTCTCCGGTGCGGAGAGCTATCAGGTGGCGGCCCGGGTGTTCCACCCGGCAAACCCGGCAAAAAAAGTGGAAGAAGCTAAGGGCTACACCGCGCTGTTCGGGCATTTTGTGGACAGGGAAGAAGCCTTTGACGAGGGCGTTGCTCTGTTTTTCCGCGCGCCTCACAGCTACACCGGCGAGGACGTGGTGGAGCTTTCCTGCCACGGCGGCAGCGCAGTGGCGCGGCGGCTGGTGGAAGCCTGTCTTGCAGCGGGTGCACAGCCTGCCGCCCCCGGCGAGTACACCCGCCGTGCCTTTTTGAACGGCAAGCTGGGTCTGACCCAGGCGGAAGCGGTCATGGACCTGATCTCGGCAGACGGGCGGCAGGGGGCAGCGCTGGCAAATGCCGCGCTGGGCGGTGCGCTGGCGAAAAAGATCAACGCCCAGAAAGCCCAGCTGACCGCCCTGCAGGCGCATCTTGCCGCTTGGGTGGACTTCCCGGAGGAGGATGTGCCGGAGCTGGACCCCGCCCACCTGCGCACCGTGCTGGGCGCAGTACGAGAGGAACTGGACGACCTCATCCGCAGCTACGATGCCGGTGCGGTGCTGCGCGAGGGCGTGGACTGCGCCATCGTGGGACGCCCCAACGCGGGCAAGTCCACCTTGCTCAACCTGCTGGCAGGCTTCGACCGTGCCATCGTCACCCCGGTGGCGGGCACCACCCGCGATGTGGTGGAGCAGGCGGTGCAGCTGGGAGATATCCGGCTGAACCTCTTTGACACCGCCGGTCTGCGGGAGACCGAGGACGCTATCGAGGCCGAGGGCATCCGCCGAAGCTGGAAAAAACTGGAAGAAGCCGGGCTGGTCCTTGCCGTCTTTGACGGCTCCGAGCCACCCAGTCGGGAGGACTTGGCGCTGGCGCAGCGCTGCGCGGGCCGTCCCGCCATCGCCCTTGTCAACAAGGAGGACAAGCCCACTCAGTTCGATGCGGAACTTATTGCCCCCTATTTTGCCATGGTGCTGCCGGTCTGCTGCCGGGAAGAGGGGAGCCGCAAGGTCATCGCCGCTGCGGTGACGCGGCTGCTGGGCACCGGCAGCATCGACCCCCACGCCGCCAGCCTGTCCGGGCAGCGGCAGCTGTCCGCTGCCCTCCGCGCCCGGGACGCCGTAGCCGGTGCACTGGATGCCGCCGCCGGCGGCTTTGGACTGGACGCCGTCTCGGTCTGCGTGGATGATGCACTGGACGCGCTCTGCGACCTGACCGGCGAAAATGCCTCGGAAGCCGTCATCGAACAGGTGTTCGAACGGTTCTGTGTGGGAAAATAAATTCAAATCATTGATTAGAGGAAACCCGAAAGTATATGAACCACTTAGGAGATTATGATGTCATCGTCATCGGCGCTGGCCATGCGGGCATCGAAGCCGCCCACGCAGCTGCTGTGCTGGGCGCAAAAACGGCTGTCTTTACCATGAGTCTGGACGCCATCGGCAATATGCCCTGCAACCCCAGCATCGGCGGCACCGCCAAGGGCACGCTGGTGCGGGAGGTGGACGCGCTGGGCGGCGTGATGGGTCTGGCGGCAGACGCTACCTACCTGCAAAGCCGGATGCTGAACAAGGGCAAGGGCCCTGCCGTGCACGCGCTGCGGGTGCAGACCGACCGTCGCCGCTACAACGAATACATGAAGCACGCGCTGGAACAGACCCCGGGTCTGGCCATCCATCAGGCCGAGGTGGTGGCGCTGGAAGTGGAGGACGGCCATGTGAAGGGCGTTGTCACCCAGCTGCACGGCGAATACACCGCCAAGTGTGTGGTGCTTGCCACCGGTACGAACCTCGGCGGCAAAATATTCGTGGGCGATGCGTGGTATGCGTCCGGCCCGGACGGGATGCACGCCGCCAACGCCCTGACCGACAGCCTGAAAGCCGCCGGTCTGCCGCTGCGCCGGTTCAAGACCGGCACCCCTGCCCGGGTGCACCGCCGCAGCATTGATTTTTCCAAACTGGAATGCCAGCCCGGCGACCCGGACAGCGAATTGCAGCCCTTCAGTTTTCTGACCGATGCACCCATGCACAACAAGGTGGAATGCTGGATCGCCTACACGAACCCCGAGACCCACAAGATCATTCTGGACAACATCCAGCGCAGCCCGCTGTACGGCGGCATGATCGAGGGTGTCGGCCCGCGCTACTGCCCCTCCATTGAGGACAAGGTGGTGCGCTTCTCCGGCAAGGACCGCCACCCGCTGTTCGTAGAGCCCTGCGGCGAGAACACCGAGGAAATGTATTTGCAGGGTGCGTCCAGCAGCCTGCCGGAGGACGTGCAGAACGCTTTCTACCACAGCATCAAAGGCTTTGAGCATCTGGAGATCATGCGCCCCGCCTACGCTATCGAGTACGACTGCGTAGACCCCACCAGTCTGGAAGCCACGCTGGAAAGCAAGGTGGTGCGGGGTCTGTACGGGGCAGGGCAGTTCAACGGCACCTCCGGCTACGAGGAAGCCGCCGCGCAGGGTCTGCTGGCGGGTCTGAACGCCGCCCGCAACGCGCTGGGTAAGGAGCAGCTGGTGCTGCCCCGGCACACCAGCTATCTGGGCACACTGGTGGACGACCTTGTGACCAAGGGCGTCATGGACCCCTACCGCATGATGACCAGCCGCAGCGAGTACCGGCTGACCCTGCGGCAGGACAACGCCGACCAGCGCCTGACCCCCATCGGCAGGGAATACGGCCTTGTGCAGGATGACCGCTGGGCAAAGTACCAGCACACCCAGAATATTTTGGAAACAGAGCGCCGCCGCCTGCACGAGACGCATCTGCGCACCGCCGACCTGCGCGCCGCCATGGAAGCAGCCGGTCTTGCCCCCGCCGCCGAGGGCGGCATTGCCGAGGAGCTGCTGCGCCGTCCCGAGATCAGCTACCCGCTGGTGGCGGGCATCATCGGCTGGGGCGAGGAGATCACCCCCATGCTGGCGGAGCGGCTGGAGACCGAGATCAAGTACGCCGGTTACATCGCCCGACAGGATCGGATGATCCGGGAGGTGGCACGCCACGAAAAGACCCTCATCCCGGAGGATTTCGAGTATGCCGCCCTGACCGGCCTGACGCTGGAAGCCCGGGAAAAGCTGGCCCGCATCCGTCCCCGCAATCTGGGGCAGGCGGGGCGCATCCCCGGCGTTTCGCCCTCCGATGTGGCGCAGCTGAGCATCGCACTGGCAGGGAAACAACAAAAATAATACGAATTTGCGATAAAATAAACGATTGCGCTACCCCAACCACCTGACAGAAAGGAAAACACTATGATCGACAAACAGCGGTTGGAGGAAAAGTGTTCCACATGGAACATTGCCCTCACCGGCACCCAGCTGGATCAGCTGGATGCTTTTGCCCAGATCCTTGTAGACTACAACCAGAAGGTCAACCTGACCGCCATCACCGACCCGGAGGGCATCGAGGACAAGCATTTCCTCGACAGCCTGCTGTTTGCCAGCCAGCCGGAGGTTGCCGGGCGCATGGTAGACGTGGGCGCCGGGGCAGGCTTTCCGGGCATCGTGACCAAAATTTTCAAACCGGAGCTGGAACTGACCCTCATGGAACCCACCGGCAAGCGGGTGGAGTTTTTGAAGTACGCCTGCGCCCAGCTGGGGCTGACCGGGGTGGAGTTTGCCAAGGAGCGCGCCGAGGAAGCCGCCCGCAAGGTGTGGCGGGAGCAGTTCGACCTTGCTTCTGCCCGCGCCGTGGCAGCCCTGCCCATGCTGGCAGAATACTGCCTGCCGCTGGTGAAGGTGGGCGGCAACTTCCTTGCCATGAAGGGCGCATCCGGGGAAGAGGAACTGACCGCCGCCCGGGGCGCTATCAAAAAGCTGGGCGGCGAGTACCGCGAGACCCGCACCCTGCACCTGCCCGGCGGCGACACCCGCACGCTGATTTTGTGCAAAAAGATTTCGCAAACTCCGACAGCATACCCCAGAAACGGCGGTAAAATTGCAAAAAGCCCGCTGAAATAACGCATAATTTGACGCAACCTGTAAGACCCTGCCGAACGAAATTTCTGGCGGGGTCTTTCTTTGTGTGCTACACTGGGGCTGAACAGGTTTTCCACGATTTCCCGGAGAAATGTGGAAAAACCGAAGGTTTATTTCACAGGAAAGGGGCAGCATCATGTTTGAACGCAAGAAACCGTCCGGGAAATTACTCTCTCTGCCCATCGACCAGATCCACCCATCGCCCTTTCAGGCGCGGAAAAGCTTTGACGAGCAGGAGCTGACCGCGCTGGCGCAGAGCATCCGGGAAAACGGTCTGCTCCAGCCGGTCACGGTGCGCAGGGCGGCAGAGGGCTACGAGCTGGTGGCAGGGGAGCGGCGGCTGCGCGCCTGTCAGCTGGCAAAGATGACCACCATTCCCGCCATCCTGTGCAGCTACGCCGACGACCGCACCGCTGCACTGGGTCTGCTGGAAAACATCCAGCGCGCCGACCTGAACCCCTTTGAACAGGCGCAGGGGCTGCGGGATGTGATGGTGCTGTGGGACTGCACGCAGGCCGAAGCCGCCAAGCGCTTAGGCATGGCGCAGCCCACTTTTGCCAACAAGCTGCGGCTGTTGCAGTTGACGGCAGACCAGCGGCAGTTCGTGCTGGACAACAACCTCACCGAGCGCCATGCCCGCGCGGTGCTGCGCCTGCCGGAGAACCGCCGCAGCGAGGCGCTGATCACCATCGCCAAGCGCCGCCTGAACGCCCGTCAGACCGACAGCTACATCGAGCAGCTGCTGAACAGCCCGCCCAAGGCTGGGCACCGTATCTCCATGGTGCGGGACGTGCGCATCTTTGTCAATACCATCGACCACGCCATTCGGCTGATGACCGACAACGGCGTGCCCGCCACCGCCCACCGGGAAGAGAAGGACGGCTACATCGAGTACACCGTGCGCATCCCCACCGCCGCCGCGGAGAAGTAAAGTGTTCCATGTGGAACAGGGGAGGGAAGGTTTCTGCTTACCGCAAGCGTGCAAAGACGCTCCGCTGGGCCAGAGGCAGGGAGGGGTGTTCCGAGTCCCCCCTCCCTACCTCTGGACTCCACCCACCCCGCAACAGGTCAAGGGCTGCACGCCCTTGACAATCCTAAAGAAGAAGTCGAAGCACAAAAAAGCTAGCGCTGCGCCAGTCGGCGCTATCGCTTTAACGCTTTTTTCGCTTCTCCATTCGTAGCCCCTCAGTCGCTGCGCGACAGCTCCCCCAAGGGGGAGCGAGCGCTCCCGTAAACCTTGCGGTTTGACCAAAAACTTTCCCGCAGCGGCGCTGCAAATGCCGCTTGCCTTTACGACCCCCTCTGTGAAAATAGCGTTTGGAGCGCTCCGCAGAGCTTGTCGGGGCAAAGCCCCTCCATCTGCTAATGCAGACCGCTCTGCCGCTTAAAAGCCCCACTGGGGCTTTCATTGCTGCGCTGCGCTCCGCAAACGCGGTCGCTCCAAACGCGAAAATATAAATATTATTTCCGCTGAACATGGCTAGAGCAAAGCGGAAGCCATTCCAAATCGTTTATTTGCAGCACAGAATCGTGCGGTCTTTTAACTTTTTCACCCTCAAAAGTTAAAAATCCAGCTGAAAAACGCTCCAGATGGTTCAAAAAACAATTTGGATGTGTTATACTAGAAACCAAGGTGCCTGCCGGACGGGGAAACCGGCGGGCACGACTGCGTGTTCCATGTGGAACAAATCTTTCCCCGGGAGGAAGAAAAGCGCGTGGCAAAAATTGTAGCGATCGCAAACCAGAAGGGCGGAGTGGGCAAAACCACCACCGCCGTCAACCTTTCGTCCTGCGTAGCGGCATTGGGCAAAAAGGTGCTTATCGTAGATCTCGACCCGCAGGGCAACACCACCACCGGCTATGGCATCCCAAAGCGCAGCGTGGAGGCGGGCACTTACGAGGTGCTTATCGGCAAGGCAACAGCGGCGCAGGCCATCCGGCACACCGAGTACCGCACCGATGTCATCGGCTCCAACACCCGTCTGGCCGGTGCCAGCCTGGAAATGATCGACCTGCCCGGCCGCGAGGGGCGTCTGCGCAAGGCGCTGGCTGAGGTGCAGAAGGATTACGACTTCATCTTTATCGACTGCCCGCCCAGTCTGGATCTGCTCACCCTCAACGGCCTGAGCGCCTGCGACAGTGTGCTCATCCCGGTGCAGTGCGAGTACTATGCGCTGGAAGGCCTGTCGGAGCTCATCAGCACCCTTAAGACCATCCGCAAAAAGTATAACCCGTATCTGGATATCGAGGGCGTGGTGTTCACCATGTTCTCGCTGCGGTACAACCTGACCGTGCAGGTGGTGGAACAGGTGCAGAAGTACTTCGGCTCCAAGGTGTACAAGACCACCATCCCGCGCTCCATCCGCATTTCGGAGGCACCCAGCTACGGCCAGCCCATCAATTTCTACGAGCCGAAGGGCAAGGGCAGCGAGGCCTACATGGATCTGGCCATCGAATTCGTCAAGCACAACCGCCCGCAGGAACCTAAGAAGTCCCGCGCAAAGGCTGCACCCGCCGCAGAGCCGGCGAAAAATGCTCTGGAAGATTAAAACAGGGGGAACAAGGTAAACAATGGCAAGAGGAAAAGGAGGGCTCGGACGCGGGCTGGACAGTCTGTTTGAGGACGCAGCACCGGTCTTTGAGTCAGAGCACGCAGCGGTGGAAACGCTGCCGCTGCGCGAGATCGAGCCGGACCCCGACCAGCCCCGCAAGACCTTTGAGCAGGAGACCCTCAGTGAGCTGGCTGCCAGCATCGCCGAGCACGGCTTGTTGCAGCCCATCGCGGTGCGGCCAAGACCCATGGGCGGTTACAGCATCGTGGCAGGCGAGCGCCGCTGGCGTGCCTCCCGCATGGCGGGTCTTACCGAGGTGCCGGTGGTCATCAAGGATGTGTCCGACGAGCAGGCCATGGAGCTGGCGCTGGTGGAAAATTTACAGCGCGAGGATCTGGACCCGGTGGAAGAAGCTGCCGGCATCCGGGAGCTGATGACCCGCTGCGACCTGACACAGGAGCAGGCCGCCCGCAAGCTGGGCAAGAGCCGCAGCGCACTGGCCAACAGCCTGCGTCTGCTCAACCTGCCGGAAACGGTGCTGGAGCTGCTGAAAAGCGGTTTTATCAATACCGGTCACGCCAAGGTGGTGCTGGGCCTGCCCACACCGGAATTGCAGGCCGAAGCCGCGCAGATCATCGCGGACAACCAGCTGAACGTTCGTCAGGCCGAGGCGCTTTGCAAAAAGATGGCAAAGCCCGCCAAGGAGCCCCGCGAACCCGCACCCCGCGGCACTTTGCCGGTGGAGGTGGAGGAGAGCCTGAAGCAGGTGCTGGGCAGCGAGGTGAACGTGGCCTACCACGGCGGCAAGGGCAAGCTGACGGTGCATTTTTACTCCGACGAGCAGCTGCGCGCCTTTGCAAACCTGCTGGGACAGTACCAGATGGAAACCGAATAATCATGCGATCCAAGGCGGGAACTGCCGCCTTTGAACGGCAGCGGAAAGCCCCAGACGCACCGCTGCAAGCCCAATAGAGTTAAGGAGAGTCAATCATGCTGGATATCAAATTTGTCCGCGAGAACCCGGACGCCGTTAAGGAAAACATCAAAAAGAAGTTTCAGGATGCAAAGCTGCCGCTGGTGGACGAGGTCATCGAAAAGGATGCCAAGTACCGTGCAGCCCTGAAGGAAGTGGAGGCCCTGAAGGCCGCCCGCAACAAGCTGAGCAAGGCCAACGGCCCGCTGTTCGGTCAGCTGAAGAAGTGCACCGACGAGGCACAGAAGGCAGAGCTGCAGGCACAGATCGACGCCAACAACGCCGCCGTCAAGGCGGACGCCGACAAGATGGCAGAGCTGGAGAAGGAAGAGGAGGAACTGTCCGCCCGCATTCAGGAGATCATGTACTCCATTCCCCAGATGATCGACCCCAGCGTGCCCATCGGCCCGGACGATACCTATAACGTGGAGGCTCAGCGCTTCGGCGAGCCTGTCGTGCCGTATTTCCCCATCCCGTACCACACCGAGATCATGGAGAGCTTTGACGGCATTGATATGGACGCCGCAGGCCGCGTGGCTGGCAACGGCTTCTACTACCTGCTGGGCAACATTGCACGCCTGCACGAGGCTGTGCTGGCCTACGCCCGCGACTTTATGATCAACAAGGGCTTCACCTATGTCATCCCGCCCTTCATGATGCACGGCAACGTGGTGCAGGGCGTCATGTCCTTCCCCGAGATGGACGCCATGATGTACAAGATCGAGGGTGAGGACCTGTACCTGATCGGCACCAGCGAGCACACCATGATCGGCCGCTTCATCGACCAGACGCTGGACGAGAGCAAGATGCCCCTGACCCTGACCTCTTACAGCCCCTGCTTCCGCAAGGAGAAGGGCGCACACGGCATCGAGGAGCGCGGCATCTACCGCATCCACCAGTTCGAGAAGCAGGAGATGATCGTGGTCTGCCGCCCCGAGGAGAGCGCCGACTGGTACGAGAAGCTGTGGAAGATGTCCGTGGAGCTGTTCCGCAGCATGGAGATCCCCGTGCGCCAGCTGAACTGCTGCTCCGGCGATCTGGCTGACCTGAAGGTCAAGAGCTGCGATATCGAGGCTTGGAGCCCCCGCCAGCAGAAGTACTTCGAGGTCTGCTCCTGCTCCAATCTGGGTGACGCACAGGCACGCCGCCTGCACATCCGCATCAAGGGCAAGGACGGCAAGACCTATCTGGCCCACACCCTGAACAACACCTGCGTGGCACCTCCGCGTATGCTGATCGCCTTCCTGGAGAACCACCTGCAGGCCGACGGCAGCGTGACCATCCCCGAAGTGCTGCAGCCGTACATGGGCGGGTTGAAGGTCATGGTCCCCACCAATAAGAAGGACTAAAACTGCACCGGGTTTTCCACAACCGGACAGAAAAAGGTTGAAAAAAGCACCGCTTTCCGCACAGGGAAGCGGTGCTTTTTGCGTGGGAAGCGGGAGCGCCTGAGAGGGTTTTTGCTGCAAAACTGACAAGAAAACCTGTATTTCAACGCACCTATGTAAATAAATTGAGAATCTCAAAAAACTGCAAATTTTTTTGAAAATATGTGTTGACAAAAGGGGCATCTATGGATATAATAATAAAGCACCGTTCGAGTGCAAGTTAAATATGTGGCGGTATAGCTCAGTTGGCTAGAGCATTCGGTTCATACCCGAAGTGTCACCGGTTCAAATCCAGTTACCGCTACCACGTTACAGAGTTTCGCTAAGATAAGGGGGACGGTCGTCCGCAGTAGTGGACGATGAAAGTCGGAGGTTTTAGCGAAGCTCTGTATTTGTAAGGCCCGTTGGTCAAGCGGTTAAGACACGGCCCTTTCACGGCTGTAACATGGGTTCGATTCCCGTACGGGTCATAAAAACGCCTTTGCGCAATGCGCAAGGGCGTTTTTACTTTGTATAAAGAAGAACACCGGGCAGATGGCATCTGTCCGGTGTTCCTTTTGTGGGTTTACCTGTTCTGCTCCTGCACATACCGCAGGATATCCTCCGGTACCTCTGCCAGCGCATCGGCACCGGCGGCGGTCAGCTCAGCACGGCCGCGGAAGCCCCACAGCGCGCCCATGGCGGGCAGCTGCGCGTTGTGTCCGGTGAGGATGTCCACGTCGCTGTCGCCCACAAAAAGGGTGGCGGCGGGGTCTGCGCCCAGCTCAGCCATCAAGGCGTGCAGCCCGGTGGGGTCGGGCTTGGTAGGTACGCCCGGGCGGTTGCCCCGCACGGCGTCAAAGCGGCCGGTGCCAAAGTAGTGGGCAATGATGCCGCCGCACAGGGCATCAGCCTTGTTGGAGAACACCGCGCACTGGATGCCCTCAGCCTTCAGTGCGTCCAGCAGTGCCGGAATGCCGGGGTAGGGTGCAGTCTTGTCCTCCTTATGGGCATCGTACCGGGCGGTGAACTGCGCCAGCGTCGCCGCCAACTGCGCCGGGGTGCGGGCGTCAGCGGGGGAGAATCGCTCCACCAGCTTGGGAATGCCGTTGCCCACCATCATCTTGAACTGCGCCACCGTAAAAGTGGGCCAGCCGTTTTGTGCACACACCCAGTTGCCGGCATCGGCAAGGTCGTCGATGGTGTTCAGCAGGGTGCCGTCCAGATCAAATAATACAGTCTTTATCATAAAATAGTCTCCGTTGCTCTGTGTTACAAAAATGCCCCGCCGACCGTAGGTTCAGCGGGGCATCGCAAGTATACTTCTATATTCCCAGAAAATCAAGAGCCGCCAGCGGCACGCTGCGCACCGTGACCTTTTCTTTGCCGGGAAACACAAGGGTCAGGTTGGCGCGCTGCACCGTCACCGCCCAAGGGGATTGCAACGCGGTAAAGCCGGTGTCCGGGTGGAACACGCACAGCTGGTGCAGATGGAACCGGTGCTGCCGACAGAGCAGCAGCTGTCCCTGCTGCTGCCATACGCCCTCCCGGTGCCAGCCCACGGCGGCAGCGCCCAGCAGGGCGGCAAACACCCCGGTGGGGATGAGCAGCGGCAGGGTAAGGGCAGGCAGGGTGGTGCGGGACACCGCCGTCAGCAGCAGACAGAGCGCCAGCGGGATGCCCGCCGGCAGAAAAAATACCATGCTGCGGTCAGTGGTGTCGGCGCGGGTGTCCGGGGGCAGCTGCGCCATCTCCGGCAGCAGCTCCCGCAGCAGCGGGGTGCCCTCCCGCCAGACGAACAGGGGCAGCTCCGGGCGGCACGCCCCTGCCGAGACGAATACCGGGCAATAATGCAGCGCCCATGTGGCGGGGGAGCGGCGCAGGTCGGCGTAGTTCAGCTGGCAGAGCCGCAGACGCATCTCGTACCGGCGTACAAGCCCGCCCCGGCTGCCCAGCTGGGTATCGGTGCGCCAGACGGTATAATGCACCGCCTGCAAGGCGCTGCGCACCAGACTGATGCAGAACAGCGTACCCGCCAGCACCAGCAGCCACGCCGCACCCAGCGGCAGCCAGCGGGCGGCAAGCGCCGCCAGCTGTCCCAGCTGCACAAGGGCAGCGGTCTGGGCGTCCGGGGCGTAGCTCTGGGTCTGGTGGATGGCCAGCCACCACAAAATCAGGGTAGACAGGCCGTTGGCACCCAGCACCGTAAAGGCCAGCTTTTCGCCGCCCTTGGGCGCGTGCCATAGCGGGTCTGTCACCGGCAGCAGCACATCGGCAAGTTCCTCGGCCTGCTGCCGGGTAAGATACAGTGTGATGGTCTTGGTCTGCCCCACAGGGTACAGCACCACCCGGCAGGCACCGGTCAGGCGGTAGAGCAGGGGCTGCTCCAATATCAGCGCCGCCAGCCCCTCGGCGCGCAGGGCGCGGTCCAGCCGCACGCCCAGCCGCCAGCTGACGTGCACTGTGCCTTCGGCATCCACCTGCCAGCGGCCGCCGTAGTACACCGCCCAGCACACGGCGCTGATAAAGAAGAGCAATACAAGCTCCTGCCGCAGCGCTGCACGCAGGGCGTCCCAGTTGCGGTCAAAAAGCACCTGTACCAGCGGCAGAAGGTAGACCAGCAGGGTCTTGCGCAGCAGATGCAGTGCCGCCAGCGGGTGAAAGTGCTTTTCCCGGCTCATACGTTGCCCTCCATCAGTACCGCTGCCAGCGCGGTAGCCTGTGCGGCGGGGATGCCGGGAAGCACCAATTGCAGCCCCGGGCTGCGCACAAGGAGCACAGTGCACCCTGCCGCCCACAGCAGCGGGGTGCGCAGCAGCTGCACCCCGGTGACCGCCCGGCGCGGGATGCGGTGCAGCACAGGGACAGCCACCCCGGACTGCACCGTGACGCTGTCTGCCGTCAGGGCGGCGACAAAGCTGCAGCAGCGCACCCGGACAAGCGCCACCAGCGCCGCCCATACAGCGCAAAAGACCGCGCCCGCCCACACGCTCTGCCAGAAGGCAAAGGGCGCGCAGACCAGCCCGGGCACGGCTGCCCAGACGCAGAGCACCCGGCGGGCGCGGGGCGGCAGCACCAGAGCGGTGCGCAGCAGCTCCTGCTCGCTCATTTGTGGGAGGAAAGACCCCACGCATCCATCAGCAGATGCAGGGTGTCGTCCTGTGTCAGGCACAGCAGCCTATCCCACGGCAGCAGCACCGTGCTGCCGTGAGGGATGATGAACTCGGTATCCCGGGTGATGCTGACCAGAATGGCATCGCCGGGAATGGGGATCTCCTTGATCTCCTTGCCCGCGAACTGAAAGTCCTCCGGCAGCAGGATCTCGTTCAGGCTGGCAGTGCCGCCGCCCAGCGAAAGCAGCTGCCGGATGGTGTCGGTCTCGATCTCCCGCTCCAGAATGTGGCTCAGGTTGTCGGTGCCGCACACCACGGTGTCCACGCCCAGCGTGTGCAGGATGTCTCGATTTTTGGGGTTGGAGGCGCGCGCCACGGTGCGGTTCACGCCGAACTCCCGCTTGGCGATCTGGCACGCCACCAGATTGGTCTCGTCGGTGTTGGTCACCGCCACAAAGGCGTCGCAGCTGGCCACGTCGGCGGTGCGCAGGGTGTCAAAGCTCAGGGAGTCGCCGCAGATGACTGGGATATCCAGCGTATCTGCAAGGGTGCGGCACAGCGCCTCCTGCGGCTCGATGATGGTCACCTTATGGTGGTGGGACAGCAGGCTTTGGGCAAGATACATGCCCACCCGGCCGCCGCCGGCAATACAAACTTTCATATCGTTACCTCATTCTACGGTCTGTAAAGCAAAAACAGGCTGTTTTACTTGGAAAGAGCCCGGAACACCGCCTGCTCAGTCAGCACGGTGGGGCAGATGGTCTCCAGCTCGTAGGCCTTGTGGTATAAAATTTGCAGATGCGGGTCGGATACCCGGCAGATGACTTTATCCCGGCGGAAGATGTTCTTTGCCAGCTGCGCCGCCATCAGGTTCACCGAGTCCTCCTCGGTCACCGCCGCCACGGCGTCGCAGTTCTCCACGCCGCCCCGGCGCAGGGTGTCCGGGTCGGTAGGGTCGCCCACAAGGGCAGTGCCGTGAAAGGTATAATCGTCAAAGGCATCCAGACGCTTGAGCTGCTCAGGGTCCTTTTCCACCACCGAGATATCATGGCCGATGCGCTCCAGATCGCGGATCAGCGCCGCACCCACCTGATCGCAGCCGATCACCAGTATGTTCATGAAGGTTCACCTCGTTGTTCTCAGTGCTTTCAGCGTCGGGCGCAGAAAGCGGACAGACTTCTTATTTTTATAGTATAGCACATTTCCCGGGGCAGATAAATACAGCGCCTGCCGGAAACGCGGAAATAAATTGTGCAGGCTGCTTGCCCGGGAGCACCCCTTCCGTCATCGCCTGCGGCGATGCCACCTTCCCCAAGGGGACGGCTTTTGGCGGCGGCGACAAAGTTTTCGGCATTGCCATAAGGCGTCCCCTTGGGGGAGCTGGCGAGCGTAGCGAGCCTGAGGGGGTATTGGGGCTAACGGCGTGCACCCGCTTGCAGAAAACTGCTCTCACCCCGGTAAAATTTCTATAATCTGTATGCACAGCGGCTCATAGTATGGTATACTGGAACTGCTTTTGAAAAAACAACGCACCCAGCGGGGTGCTGCAGGAGGGATTTATTACGTTTTTCGAGATCATCAAAGCGATCCTGATGGGTCTTGTGGAGGGCATTACCGAGTGGCTGCCCATCTCCTCCACCGGTCACATGATCCTTGTGGAGCAGGTCGTCAAGTTCAATGCCAGTGAAGAATTCATGTCCATGTTCCGGGTGGTCATCCAGCTGGGTGCCATTCTGGCCGTGGTGGTGCTGTTCTGGAATAAGCTGTGGCCCTTCGGGCTGCGGCAGGGCAAGGTCATCTCCAAGCCCAGCGTGTGGAACCTGTGGTTCAAGGTGGTAGCCGCCACCCTGCCGGTGCTGGTCATCAGTCCGCTGGACGATTGGATGGAGGCACACTTCTATAACTACATCACCGTAGCCGCCATGCTGATCCTGTACGGCGTGCTCTTCCTCGTGGTGGAGAACCGCCGCACCACGCCCCGGGTCACAAAGCTGGAACAGATCAGCTACCGGGATGCGCTGCTCATCGGCGTGTGGCAGTGCCTTGCCATCATCCCCGGCACCTCCCGCTCCGGCGCTACCATCGTGGGCGGTCTGCTGCTGGGGCTCTCCCGCGCCTGCGTGGCAGAGTTCACCTTCTATCTGGCTATTCCGGTCATGGCGGGTGCATCTCTGCTCAAGGTGGTCAAGTTCGCGTTTTCCGGTACGGCCATTACCGGCACCGAGATCGCTGTGCTGCTGGTGGGCTGTGTTGTGGCCTTTGTGGTCAGCCTTGCGGCTATCCGCTTCCTGATGGATTACGTCAAGCGCCACGACTTCAAGTTCTTCGGCATCTACCGCATCGTGCTGGGTGCCATCGTGCTGGCTGTGGCGGCCATCACCGCGCTGGCATAAGAGAAAAGCTTAATAATGATAAACAGGGGCTGCTGCACGGCATTCGGTGCAGCAGCCCCTGTTTTTTAGTATTAAAAGCTTACTCTTCCGCTTTTTTCACCTTTACGCGCCACTTATGGGACATATACTCCGAGCGCAGTTTGTTGGTAACAAAGGTCTGGCTGCTGTACAGGCCGTGGTGGCCGGAGAGCATAAAGCAGATACCGCAGCCCAGCGCGATGAGCTCCAGCCCGGCGCCGCTGAACAGCTCAAAGCCCAGCAGGATGGAGGGGATCAGGACGTTGGTGGCACCGCAGAAGATGGACACCAGCCCCACCGCCGCCGCAAATTCGGCGGGCAGACCCAGCAGCGGGCCGACCACGCAGCCGAAGGTAGCGCCCACAAAGAAGCTGGGCACCACCTCGCCGCCCTTGAACCCGCAGGCAAGGGTCAGCGCGGTGAGGAAGATCTTGCACAGAAAATCCCACGGCAGTGCCTGTCCTTGCTCCACGGCAGCAGTGATGACGCTCATGCCCGCGCCGTTATACCGCCCCACGCCGAAGAGATAGGAAAAGCCGATGACCAGCACGCCGCCCGCAAAGACCCGCACCCACGGGTTCGGGAGAAGCTTTGGCACGGTGTGCTCCATGAAGTGGAGCGTGTAGCAGAACAGGCGGGAAACGGCAGCGCAGGCCACGCCCAGCAGGATGACCAGCATGGCAGTCCGGACATTCAGCTCCGGCGCAGTGAGGGCAAAGTGGGTGGGCGCGATGCCAAAGACCAGCGAGCAGCCGTAGGCGATAAGGGCAGAGGTAAAGGCGGGAACAAAGGCAGAAGTAAAGGTCAGGCCAACATCCTCCACCATCATGGCAAAGCAGGCCGCCGCCAGCGGGGTGCCGAACAGGGCAGAGAAGAACGCAGCCATGCCGCTGATGGTGGCGGTGCGGCGGTCGTGGTCCTTGAGCCGCAGCAGGGTGCCAAGATTCCAGCCGATGCTGCCGCCCATCTGCAAGGCAGCGCCCTCGCGGCCGGCAGAGCCGCCGCACAGGTGGGTGAGCACCGTGCCCAGAAAGATGGCGGGCACCAGCAGAATGCTGACCGGTTCGCCGCTCTGCACAGCGCGGATAACGTTGTTGGTGCCCACGCCCTCGCACTTTGTTACTTTATAAAGGGCGGTGATGAGTAGACCCGCCACAGGCAAAAGGAACAGCAGCCAGGGCTGCGCGGCGCGCAGCTCGGTGGCGTGCTCGACAGCAAGATGGAACAAGGTGCCCAGAAATCCGCAGAGCAGACCCATGGGAACCGCCAGAAAGAACCATTGCAGCGCCACCCGGACGGCGGCTACGGCTTCGCGCCGGAATGTATCAAAATCGTTCATAGAAAGTACTCCTGTATCTTGACATCCGTTCTGTTTTTTGGAACCGATATAAGATAACACCGCAGGGCAGGACTGTCAACCCCAAAATGGGCAGAGAAAAACGGCGCTGCTCCATTTTCTGTTTACACCGCTCGCCCGGGTGTGCTATACTGAAGGCAGTACCGCACAATTCCCGCCTGACGGCTCAAGCACCGTTCCGGCGGCTGCGGCACGGCATCTGCGTTGCCAAAATGCTCGATAATACACAAAGTATTATCTGCGCTTTTGGCTTAGCATCTGCCGCACCTCGCTCGCCGTATCGGCACTTGGAATCATGCGGTACTGCCTGAACAAAAGAGAGCCCGCGCGGCAGACGCCGCCGGAAGGATATGGGAGGAAAAACACCATGGAAGCATCCAAAGTTTACTATACGGATTTCCGCTGTCCGGTGGGCACCAGCCTGCTGGAAAAGCTGCGCCGGGTGTGCATTGCCGCCGGCATCAAGGACATCGACATGGACGGCCGGTTCGTGGCCATCAAGATGCACTTCGGCGAGCTGGGCAATCTGGCTTTTCTGCGTCCCAACTACGCCAAGGTGGTGGCAGACCTGTGCAAGGAGCAGGGCGGTATGCCCTTCCTGACCGACTGCAACACCCTGTACCCGGGCAGCCGCAAGAATGCGCTGGAGCACCTGAGCTGCGCCCAGCTGAACGGCTTCTGGCCCATGACCACCGGCTGTCAGGTGATCATCGGTGACGGTCTGCGCGGCACGGATGAGGTGGAAGTGCCGGTGCCGAACGGCGAATACTGCAAGACCGCCAAGATCGGCCGCGCCATCATGGATGCGGACGTGTTCATCAGCCTGACCCACTTCAAGGGCCACGAGTCCACCGGCTTCGGCGGTGCGCTCAAGAATATCGGCATGGGCTGCGGCTCCCGCGCGGGCAAGATGGAGCAGCACGCTGCCGGCAAGCCCGCCGTGCAGGAGGGGCTGTGCCGCGGCTGCCACCGCTGCGCCAAGGAGTGCGGCTCGGACGCCATTACTTACAATGCCGAAAACAAGGCGGTCATCGACTACGACAAGTGCAAGGGCTGCGGCCGCTGCATCGGCGCGTGCAGCTTTGACGCCATCTATTCTCCCAACGACTGCGCCAACGAGCTGCTGGACCGCAAAATGGCGGAGTATGCCGCCGCAGTCTGCCACGACCGCCCCTGCTTCCATATTTCTCTGGTGCAGGACATCAGCCCCAACTGCGACTGCCACGGCGAGAACGATGCGCCCATCCTGCCGGATATCGGCATCTTTGCGTCCTTCGACCCTGTGGCGCTGGACCAGGCCTGCGTGGACGCCTGCCTGAACGCCGCCCCGCTGCCCAACAGCCAGCTGAGCACGAACCTTGCAAAGCCGGGCTGGAACTGCTACCACGACAACTTCAAGGACTCCAACCCCAACATCGAGTGGAAGGCCACCCTTGAACAGGCCGAGAAGGTGGGCATGGGCACCCGCCAGTATGTGCTGAAAAAAGTATAAAGACAAAATGGGGCGCTGACCACACGGTCAGCGCCCCATTGCGCTTTAAAATTTAAGGTTGCGTTTAAGCCTCGCCGTTCGTCTCCGGCACGATGCCGTCCAGTACGCTTTGCAGCGCCTGCCAGTTTTTCAGGGTGCAGCCGGGCAGGGTGTCAGCGTCCAGCCCTGCGTCCGCGATGCGGCCGGTCATGCTGTCCTTGTCGCTGAGCAGGTCCAGCGCGGCGTCCTTGACCAGCGGCCAAGCCTCGGCAAAGCCCTCCTGCTGGTTGTCGGTCAGGCCGTCGTACCAGCTGTAAAAGGCATCCTGAATGGCCTCCGGGGAGCGGGTGGACATCCGTGCGCCCTCGGCCCATTGCAGCAGCGATGCCGCCGCGATGACCGATTTCAAAGAGCAGCCGGATACCCCGGGTCCCCAGCCCAGACAGGGCGCAAAGGCGTTTTCTGTGCCAGTGATGGAGAACACCGAGTTCTCGTCGAAGTTGCCTGGGTTCAGCTCTCCGGTGTTGGCCTCTGTGGTGGAGGAGGGCAGCTCACTGCTGCCGGAAGCGGATGCGCTGTCCGAGGCGGGTGCAGCGCTGGATGCGGGGCTGCTGTCGGCAGAGCCGTTGCAGGCTGCCAGCAGGCAGCCCAGCAAAGCGGCGCACAGTAGCAGCGCAAGGGAGCGGATATATTTCGATGTCATAAGAAAAACCTCCGTAACTGGTGCTCCGGCAAGCCGCCGGAGCAAAGCGGGATCTACACCCTAAGTATACGTTCTGCGCACGGCGTTGTCAATCGTTCTGCGCAGGACGAATTTCAAGCAGACCTGTGCAGGATATACAAAAATGCAGCTTGAATTTCTGGCAGTTCAACGCATTGACATTCTCCGCGCTGGCTCGTATAATCAAAAGCAGACAAGTGAATTTATCAGTGCGTGTAACTGTTCGATCAGGCATGAGCATCAGAGGGAAGGCGGCAACGGCATCCCTTTGGTTCTTGTGCCCTTTTTCTTTTTCACAAAAGCTGCGGCATGGAAGCGGAGGAGTGCGGCGATGCAGGCTGTAAAGGTATTCAATAACAATGCGGTGTCGGTGGTCATGCCGGACGGCAGGGAAGCCATTCTCGTGGGCAACGGGCTTGGGTTTGGCCGCCGCCCGGGGGACGTGATCGACAAAAGCCGCGTTTCCAAGGTGTACTATGTGCAGAACGAACTGCAGACCAAGTTCCTCAAGATGCTGGATAACGTCACCCCACAGGTGATGCAGGCCGCCGAGCGCATCTCGCTGGCGGCAGAGGAGCAGGGCATTCTGCTCAGCAGCAAAAGCACCATCTCGCTGGTGGACCACATCAGTTTTGCGCTGGAACGTGTGGAAAAGGGCACCTTTCTGCCCAACCTCATGCTTTCGGAGACCCGGATGCTGTACCCGAAGGAGTACGCGGTGGGGCAAAGGGCGCTGGAACTTGTCCGGCAGTTCTGCGGCGTACAGCTGCCGGAGGACGAAGCGGGCTACATTGCCCTGCATCTGGTAGCCGGTGCGGCGGACGGCGCGCTGGCTTACGATACCGTAAAATTCGTCAAGGCGGTCAAGGAGATCATCTGCGACACCTATCACTGCACCTTTGAGGAAGAAAGCCTTGAGACCACCCGCCTGACCGTACACCTCAAGTTTCTGGCGGCGCGCATCCTGCGGCACACCCCGTGGCAGGACGCCGGGCTGGAATCCATGTATACGGTGCTTTTGCAGCGCGACAGCCGCAACGAGGTGTGCTTGCAGCGCATCAATGCCTATCTGCGGCAGGAATTTGATTATGAGCTGGATCATCAGGAGCAGGTCTATCTGCTCATCCACCTGACCAAGATCGTTGGTTAAAATGTTTCAACAGGGCGTCCGGAAGCCCTGCGGAATAGAAATCATCCCCCAAAACAGTCAAGTCAAAAAGTGAGGAGTATTACACGATGAAAGAAAAAGTCATGAATGGCTTGGAAAAGTTCTCCAAAGCCATGCTCTCACCGCTGTCGTATATCTCGGCAGCAGGCCTGATCCTTGTGCTGGGCGCATTGCTTACCAGCACAAGCCTTAGTGCGATGATCCCCGTTCTGCAGTGGACCCCCATCAAGCTGCTGGGACAGCTGATCTACAACTGCATCATGGTCATCATCAACAACCTCAGCCTGATGTTCTGCGTGGGCATCGCAGCAGCGCTGGCCAAAAAGAACAAGCAGCAGGCTGCCATCATCGGCCTGATGAGCTATTTTATGTACCTGACCGCCGGCAACGTCACCCTGACCCAGCTGGGTATGCTGGCAGAGGCTGACCCGCTGGTGGGTCTGTACGGCACCGGTCAGTCCACCGTGTTCGGCATCCAGACGGTGGATATGGGCGTGTTCGGCGGCATCCTGCTGGGTCTTGTCTGCGGCTGGGTGTACAACCGCACCTGTGAAAAGCAGTTCAAGGGCATCATCACCCAAATCTACTCCGGCAACCGCTGGTCCTTTACCTGCATGGTGGTCTTTTCCATCCTGTTCGGCTTTGGCTCCTGCTTCTTCTGGCCGCCGGTGCAGAACGTGATCAGCGCACTGACCGATCTGATCGCCACCTCCGGCAACTTCGGCCTGTTCCTGTACGGCTTCTTGGAGCGCTTCCTCATCCCCACCGGCCTGCACCACCTCATCTACACCCCCTTCCAGTTCTCTGCACTGGGCAACAGCCTGACCGTGGGCGATGCCACCTACACCGGCTCCTACATCGTCATGATGATGGAGTACAGCATGGGTCTGCCCTTCTCGGACGGCATCGTGTGGATGTACACCGGCTTCACCAAGACCTTCGGCTACTTTGGCATCGTGGCGGCCTTCATCTTCTGCGCCCGCAAGGAGAACCGCAAAAAGACCGCTGCCGTTCTGGTGCCGCTGGCCTTTACCGCCTCTCTGGCTTCCATCACCGAGCCGCTGGACTTCATGTTCTGCTTCACTGCGCCCATCCTGTGGGTGGCACACGCCTGCATCTCCGGCCTGTTCATCGTGCTGCTGCACATCTTCCATGTCACCGGCTTTACCACCAACCTCCTCGGCTCGGTGCTGATGAACCTTTCTGCCGGTGCAGATAAGACCAACTATCCCACCCTGTACCTGCTGGCGCTGTGCCAGATCGCAGTGTACTTTGTGGTGTTCACCCTGCTGATCAAGGCCTTCAACCTGCACACCCCCGGCCGGGAAGAGGTGAGCACTGAGACCGCGGGGAGCGATGCACCCGCCAAGAAGGCAAGCGTGAAGAACGCTGCCGAGGTGCAGTGCGTCATCGATGGTCTGGGCGGCAAGGAGAACATCCTGTCGGTGGACAACTGCTTCACCCGCCTGCGGGTAAACATCAAGGATCCCGCAAAGCTGGACGAAGCTGCCATCAACAAACTGCCGAACAGCGGCATCGTGAAAAAGGGTACCGATATCCAGATCGTTTACGGTCTGCAGGTAGCCGATATCAAGCGTGCCGTGGAGGCACAGCTGGAAAACCAGTAAACCGCTTTTCCGTGCCCCGGCGGATTGCGCCGGGCTAACCTGAAAAATACAAAAAAGGAGCGTTTATACTATGGTCATTACCATTGCTGGCGGCGGTAGCACGTTTACCGCCGGTATCGTCAAATCCATCGCCCTGCGCCGGGAAGAACTGGAAGTGGACGAGATCCGTCTGTTCGACATCAACAAGGAGCGGCAGGACAAGGTTGCCGTTGTGGTGGACTGGGTCCTGCACAAGGAACTGAATACCGACATCAAGCTGGTGGTCACCACCGATGTGCAGCAGGCTTACACGGATGCCTCTTTTGTGTTTGCCCAGATGCGCGTGGGCGGCTACGCCATGCGGGAGCAGGACGAAAAGATCCCCCTGCGCCACGGCTGCGTGGGACAGGAGACCTGCGGCTGCGGCGGCATGGCCTACGGAATGCGCACCATCTTCCCTATGATCAAGCTGATCGACGATGTGGAAAAGTATGCCAAGAAGGACTACTGGATCCTGAACTACTCCAACCCCGCCGCCATCGTATCCGAAGCCTGCCGCAAGCTGCGCCCGAAGGCACGGATCATCAACATCTGCGATATGCCCATCGCCATCATTGACGTGGTGGCAGCTGCCATGGGCATCCAGAACAAGAAGGAGATCGTTTACGATTACTTTGGTCTGAACCACTTCGGCTGGTTCACCTCCATCCAGTACCACGGCGAGGATCTGATGCCCAAGCTGCGCGCCTACATCAAGGAGAACCAGATCCTTCTGCCGGAAAGCTACCTCAAGGGCATGGGCGCCCTGACCTCCTCCAGCAGCCAGAACCGCCACACCAAGGGCAGCTGGTACTATGTGTGGAAGGGCGAGTACGAGATCATGGAAAACTTCCCGGAGTACCTGCCCAACACCTACCTGAACTATTATCTGCAGGCCAAGGAGTTTGTGGAGCACTCGGACCCGAACCACACCCGCGCCAACGAGGTGGAGGAGACCCGCGAAAAGAACCTGTTCGACGGCATCGACCACTACCTCAAGACCGGCGAGGTGGACGCCAACACCTTCTATGCCGGCAGCCACGGCGACTGGATCGCAGATCTTTCCGCTGCGCTGAAGAACGACACCAAGGCACGCTTCCTCATCATCACCGAGAACCGCGGCGCGATCCCCAATATGCCCTATGACGCAATGGTGGAGCTGCCCGCCTACATCGGCAAAAACGGCCCGGAGGTCATTGCCCGGGACAACATCCCGCTGTTCCAGCAGGGCTTGATGATGCAGCAGCTCAACAGCGAAAAGCTGCTGGTGGAGGGCTGCGTGGAAGGCAGCTACGAGAAGGTGCTGCAGGCCTTTACCCTGAACAAGACTGTGCCCAGCATGAGCGTTGCAAAGGCCATTCTGGACGATATGATCGAAGCCAACAAGGGCTACTGGCCGGAGCTGCACTGAGCAGCCGACCTTACAGCCGCCGCAGGCATTGCCGCCTGCGGCGGCTTTTTTATGCGCATTGACCTTTGCACAGCAAGGGCTTATAATGAGAAAAAACCAGTAAAAGCGAAAGGAAGCACACCCATGCAAAACCAAGTCCCTGTATCCCAAAACCGCCCGGTCACCGGGCGCTTTGCGCCCAGCCCCAGCGGACGGCTGCATCTGGGCAATCTGGCGTGCAGCCTTCTGGCATGGCTCAGCGCAAAAAGTCAGGGCGGGCGCATCGTGCTGCGCATCGAGGATCTGGATGCCGAGCGCTGCCCCCGCGTCTACGCCGACCTGCTGGAACAGGATCTTGCGTGGCTGGGGCTTACATGGGACGAGGGCGGCAGCACCGGCGGCGCACACGCACCCTATTACCAGAGCGAATGCGGGGACATCTATACCCAAAGCTACCGCAAACTGGAGCAGAGGGGGCTGGTGTATCCCTGCTTCTGCTCCCGCTCCCAGCTGCACGCCGCCAGCGCACCCCACACCTCGGACGGCAACGTCATCTACCCGGGCACCTGCCGGGGACTGACGCCGGAGGAGATCGCGGAAAAGCGCAAAAAGAAAGCCCCTGCCTACCGTCTGATGGTGCCGGACGAAGAGATCACCTTTACGGACGGCTGCATGGGCACCCACACGGAAAACCTGCTGCGGGACTGCGGCGATTTCTATCTGCGCCGGGCAGATGGGGTGTTTGCCTATCAGCTGGCGGTGGTGGTGGATGATGCCCGCATGGGCGTTACGGAGGTGGTGCGCGGGGCAGACCTGCTTTCCTCCACGGCGCGGCAGCTGTACCTGTACCGGCTGCTGGGCTTGCAGCCGCCCCGCTTTGCCCACTGCCCGCTGCTGCTGGCGGCGGACGGGCGGCGGCTGTCCAAGCGGGACGGCGACCAGAGCCTTGAAAACCTGCGGGCAAAATACACCGCCCCGGAGATCATCGGTAAGCTTGCCTATGCCTACGGCTTGCAGCCGGAGCCCGCGCCCCGCACCCCGGAAAGCCTTGTGCCGGACTTTGCGTGGGCAAAAGTCCCCAAGCAGGATATCTGCCTGCCCGAGGGGCTGTTCTGAAAAAGGAAATGAAAAAAACGACCCCTGCCAGCGCCAAAGGCGCTGACAGGAGTCGCTTTTTCTTTCTTTCTTATGCTCTCCGCACCTGGGGCAGCTGGCTGCGCTCGGCGGCGGTAAAGGCGCTGTCCAGCGCCAGTGCCAGCAGCGCACCCAAGGCCACATCGATGCAGCTGTGCTGCTTGAGCAGCACGGTGGAGCAGACGATGGAAATGCACAGCACAGCGGCTGCGGGACGCATCCAGCGGCGGCGCGGTGCATCAAAAATGCGGCTGCGGTAGTACGCCAGCAGCAGTGTCACCGAGTTGAACACATGGATGGAAGGGCAGACGTTGGTGGCGGTGTCGGTGCGGTACAAAAAGCGCACGGTCTGCGCAAAGATGTCGCTGCCCGGCACCCAGTAGGGGCGCAGGTCCAGCGCTGTGGGCAGCACCGCGTAGCACGCCAGTGCAATGGTCATGCCGGAAAACAGCGGCAGGCACAGCCGCCAGAAGTCCTCACGCGGGGCTTTCCACAGCAGATAGAACAGGGTGAAGGGGATCCATACGAACCATGCAAAGTAGGGGATCACCGCATATTTGCAGAAAGGGATCAGATCGTCCAGACGGCAGTGCACCAGAATGCTGCGCAGGGGGACGTTTGACTCCAGAGAGTGAAAAACGGAAAGATAAAATATAGAATACAGCGCCATGAACCCGACCGGGTGGCGCGCAAGCCAGCTGCGTTTCATAGAATAGCCTCCTTTTGCAGAAGAGCAGAACTCGATAGCATAGAGAAATTATACGCCCGAACGATGAAGATTGCAAGAACGAAAGGTGAAAACTTTGTCAAGTGCTGAAAAAATAATTTGTGGAACTTGTAAAAAATACCATCGCTCTTCTGCTGATAATACGAATCAGAGCGGCGGTTTCCTGCAAAAAGAAAAAATCAGATCACACTCTGCTCCAGCCAGCTGCCCCGGCGGAAGCGCAGATAGAAGCACAGCGAGCGGAACACCCAGTCCAGATACATCCCCATCCAGATGCTCAGCAGCCCGCCGCCGAAGCACAGCACTGCCAGATAGCAGAAGCCTACCCGGAACGTCCACATGGACACGATGCTCACGGTCATGGTAAACCGGGCGTCACCGGCGGCGCGCAGGATGTTGGGCAGGGTAAAGCTGGACGGCCACACGAACAGGGAAACGATGTTAAACCACACCATGATGTCCAGCGCCATGGCCTGCGCCTCCGGCGAGAGGTTGAACAGGGACACCGCGAACCGGTTGGCGAAGAAGAAGGCCGACAGGTTCATCACCCACGCACCGCAGTAGGCGGTCAGCATCAGGCGGCGGGAGTAGTACACTGCCTGCTCCTTTTCGCCTGCGCCCAGACACTGGCCTACCACGGTCAGGGCAGCCATGCCCACGGCGTTGGCGGGGATGTTCAAAAAGGTGGTGGTGGTATTTGCCACCGCATTTGCGGCAATGGCTGCCGTGCCAAGGGTGGAGGTCAGGCTGGAGACCGACAGCTTGCCGATCTGGAACATCCCGTTCTCAATGCCGGCAGGGATGCCCACCCGCAGGATGCGCCGGATCAGCCCGCCGTTCGGCGCCATTGCCCGCAGGCTGTCCACCCGCAGGGCGCAGTCCGGCTTTTGCAGCAGATACAGCACCGCCGCGCAGGCAATGGCGCGGGACACAAGGCTGGCAAGCGCCGCGCCCATGACCCCCATGCCGAAGCCGTAGATCAGCACCGCGTTGCCGCCGATGTTCACCACGTTCATCACCAAGCTGGACAGCATACTGATCTTGCTGTTGCCCTGCGCCCGGAACAGCGCCGCACCGGCGTTGTACAGGCCGATGAAGGGGTAGCTCAGCGCCGAAAGCAGAAAGTAGGTCTCGGCGTAGTGCATCACGTCCGCGTCAATGGAGCCGAAGATGCCCCGCAGGATGGCGTGCCGCCCGCCGATGACCACCGCCGCCACCAGCACGCTGAAACTGGACAGCACGAATAAAATCTGCGCAGCCGCCGCCTTGGCGTTTTTTGGCTCCTGATGGCCGATGTACTGGCTGGTGACCACCGCACCGCCGGTGGCCAGTGCGCTCATGATCTGGATCATCAGGGTGTTGAAGCTGTCCACAAGGCTCACGCCGGACACAGCGGCTTCGCCCACCGAGGATACCATTAAAGTATCAGCCAGACCAATGGTCACGCTGAGCGCCTGCTCCGCGATCAGCGGCAGCAGCAGCGCCACCAGCGCCTGCCGTGGAAACAGGGGAGTGGATGTGAATTTGGACGATTTCATGCTGTCCTCCGTTGCAAATGACAAAAAAGCTCGAATACCCCTATCATACAGCGGATGCGGTCGAAATGCAAGTGATGTATACAAGAATTTCCCTGCTCAGGCAAATTCTTTGCTGGGCACGGCAGGGTAGCCGTAGTAAACAACGTAGTCAAAGGGCACTGCCGGGTCAGCATTCCACTTGCCGGTGCAGCTGCGCACACTGGCGGCAAGGCTTGCCGGGGTAGGCGGGGTGCCGGGGTCTACCTTGTCGGTGCACACGGTGTTCCACACCGCCGCGCCAAAGGCGGCGCAGTTGTGCCATGCCGACCACTTGTCCGCTTTGGCAAGGGCGGCGTTTACAGCTGCCAGCTGCTCGGCGTTCATGGACAGCTGCAGACAGGTCAGGTTGACATAAAAATCCGGGAGATAGTGCGTATTATAGCTTTCGACGTTGTACCACAGCCCGGCGTGCTCCCGGTTGTTGCCCCGGGTGCCTATGGTAATGCTGGTGCCCGGCGCAATGGAAAGCCCGCCCACCGCAAGGTCGGCGTCAGTGTTGTTGGTCACCGCAAGAAACACATGACCGTCAATGTTGACGGGCGTATCCTTTTCCACATAGGTGGTGTAGAGCCGCAGCACCGCCACGGCATCCTCGGCAGGGGCGGTACCGGCGGCGTCTGCCGGGGTCTGCACCGCGCAGGGGGCAAAGCGGTAGGCTGTGCCGTGCTGGGCAAGGAAGGCGTAAGCGTTCCACAGCGAGGTCTCGGTGCCGGTGCGGGCGGTCAGGGTGCGGGGCTCCTTGGCTGTGGGCTGGGCAGCGGGCGCATCCTCGGCATAGGCGGTAAGGCTTATGCACAGCGCAAGGCCGAGGACAAGCAGCAGGCGGGAAAGCTTTTTCATGGGGGATTCCTCCGTATCAGCAATATTTTCTATAAGCTTAAAGCATTCTGTCGGTCAGGTCAAGCCGTTTGTTGCCCTTTACCCCCGGACGCAGTTGTGTTAAAATAAGGTTGCAGCCCGCCCCGCTGTGCAGGAGAGGGGCACTGCCTTGGTAAATGATAAGGTATATGATAAGAAACCCATAAGGGGGTAAACTATGCAGCAAACTGCGCACAAGGTCGTGGTCATCGGGCACCGCAACCCGGACACCGACTCCATCTGCTCTGCCATTGCCTATGCAGAGCTGAAAAACAAGACCAGTGATCTGGTCTGCGAAGCCCGGCGTGCGGGCAAGATGAATCAGGAAACAGAATTCGTGCTGAAAAAGTTCGGGGTCACGCCGCCCCGGATGTGCACCGATGTCAACCCTAAAATTCGGGACGTGGATTACCGGCAGATCCCCGGCATCCCCGGCTCTACCAGCCTGCGCAAGGCGTGGGAGATCATGCGCGACCAGAAGATCGACACCCTTGCCGTGACCAGCGAGGAGGACGAACTGCAGGGCGTCATCACGGTGAAGGATATCGCCACCGCCAACATGGATCTGTTCGACACCGGCATCCTTGCCAAGAGCCGCACCAGCTACCGCAATATTCTGGAAACGCTGGGCGCTACCATGGTGGTGGGCAGCGAGGACGCAGTGTGCACCACCGGTCACATCCGCATTGGCACCGCCACCCCGGAAATGCTGGAAAGCAGCATGGAAAAGGGCGATATCGTCATCCTGACCAACCGCTACGAAAGCCAGCTCTGCGCCATCGAAAAGGAAGCTTCTCTCATCATCATCTGCAACGGCGCAAAGGTAGGCCGCACCATCCAGCATATTGCCGCCGAGACCGGCGTGGCCATTATGAGCGCCCCCTGCGATACCTATGCGGCGGCAAAGCTCATCAGTCAGTGTGCACCCATCTCCTATTACATGACCCGGGACAATATCATTAAATTCACCCTCGTCAGCCCGGTGGCAGACGTCACCCGCGTGATGGCAAAGGTGCGCCACCGGTATTTCCCCATTCTGGACGCAGACGGTAAGTACTGCGGCATGATCAGCCGCCGCAACATCATCAACCTGCGCAAGCGCCGCATCATTCTGGTGGACCACAACGAAGCCACACAGGCGGTGGAGGGCTTTGATCAGGCCGAGATCTTGGAGATCATCGACCACCACCGCATCGGCAGTCTGGAGACCAGCGGCCCGGTGTACTTCCGCAACCAGCCGGTGGGCTGCACCGCCACCATCGTCACCCAGATGTACGATGAAAACGGCGTGACCATCCCGCAAAAGACCGCCGGTCTGCTGCTGGCCGCCATCCTGTCGGATACGCTGGTATTCCGCAGCCCCACCTGCACCCCCATCGACGTGAACGCCGCCAACCGTCTGGCGAAAATTGCCGGGGTGGACATCAACGAGTTTGCCAACGAAATGTTTGAAGCCGGCGAAAAGCTGGACGGCAAGACCGCCGAAGAGGTCTTTTTGCAGGACTTCAAGGTGTTCATGTGCGGCGATATCCGCTTTGGCGTGGCGCAGGGCAGCTATATGACCCGCAAGAACCTGACCGCCGCCGAGGCGCTGCTGAAGCCGTATCTCGAGGAAGCACGCAACAAGCAGAACGTGGAAGATATCTATATGCTGCTGACCGACGTGCCCAAGGAGGAGAGCGTGGTCATCTGCAACGGACGCTACGCCGCCGAGGTGCTGTCCGACGGCTTTGAGACCCAGCCCGCCGCCGATGCCAGCTGGACGCTGCCGGGCGTGGTGAGCCGCAAAAAGCAGTTCATCCCCGCCCTGATGACCGCTTATCAGGAGCTGTAAAGGGACACTGCCGTGTTTGATTTTCTTTCCAAAAAGGATCGCACCCCGCCCGCGCTGCCGGAAGGCACGGTGCGGCGGCGCTACACCATCACCGGGCAGGTGCAGGGAGTGGGCTTCCGCTACCGTGCGCGGTACGCCGCGCAGACCCTTGGCCTGACCGGCTGGGTGCAGAACGAGGATGACGGCAGCGTGACGCTGGAGGTGCAGGGCGACCCGGATAAATTCATCTCCCTGTTTGCCATGATCCAGAAAAGCGACTATATCCAGATCACCGGCATCCGCCAGAAGGACATCCCGCCTGACCCGTGGGAGCGCGGGTTCTCGGTGAAGGGGTATTAAGGAACTGAATAGAAACAGAGCGCCTGACACTGCGGTGTCAGGCGTTCTGTTTTATCATATTATATTTTCACCCCAGCACCTTGAGGGGGGAGTTTTCCACCCACAGGGTATTGTCCAGCAGGCGGGTGACGGCAAGCCGTCCATTTGCCGTTACCCGGGCGGGGTCGAGGGCGTAGAAGTCGCTCTCGGTCAGGTTTTCCGGGTCGGCGGTGGGGGAGATGCCCGCCACGCATACCCAGTGCCCGTAGGTGCTGCTGGTGGCAATGTGGGGGTAGTTCACCTCGCTCCAGCCGGAGGAAGTCAGGTGGTATTCATAAGTAGAGGTGCGGTTCGTGTGGCGCTTTACCCCGCTGACTGTGGTGTTTTTCAGGTGCACGATCACCGGATGCCCGGCGGAAAGCTCGCTGTACAGCTTTTTCAGGCACTCGGCGCGGGTGCCGGAGTACCCGGTGTAGCCCGCTGCCGACCACACCGCGCCGTTCGACCACATCCCGCTGCCGGAGCACACTTTGCCGTCCAGAATGGTGCGGGCGTAGCGCAGCGCGTACAGGCTGCACTTGCCGGAGGTCTGGTTGCCGATGGAAAGAATGTGGCTGGTGTCGAAGCTGAGCAGCCGGATGCCGTTTTTCTCCTTCAGCTCGGCGGCGTGGGCATGGGGCAAAAAGGCGCACAGCAGCAAAACCAGCGCCAGAACTGCCGCCGCCAGCCGCTGTGCCGCGCGGGCGGGACAGTGTTGCATGGGTATTTCCTCCAAGTTCGTTTCAATTTGGATATGATTTTACCACTAAAACGTGGTGAAAATGTGTAAAAAGGCAAAATAATGGGGCTCCCTCCCAGAGGGAGCTGGCGCGGCGCAAGCCGCGTCTGAGGGAGTTTACGCCCATCAACACAACATATATCCAAATTTAAGTGCTCCCGCACCCGGCAAAACCGCGCCGCCGGGGCAGGGAAACGGAGATTCCGTAGATTGTCGACAGAATGGATTCCAGAATATACCAGAACTGCAACAAATCCCGCTTATTTTCATCGCTTTTCACGAAACTGCTTCAGGAAGTTTAGCGATATTCCCGATTGACAAAACCGTCAGGTGTCGGATATAATCAGGGCAGAAAGGCAACGATGGTTGCGAAAGCCTTTCGAGAAAAAAGAAACATAACCACAAACAAGCTGATTGGAGGGATACCCTTATGAAGAACCTGAAAAAATTCGTAGCCCTGCTGCTGGCAGGTGTGATGGCTATGGTACTGTTCACCGCCTGTTCCGGCGGCGGCACTGACACGGATGAAAAGAAGCAGGCGCTGGCATATAAGGTTGTCAGCCACAGTAAGCAGGTCAATTCGGCCAGCGTGACTGAGAATGATAAGGAACTACAGAGAATTGCTGAAGGTCATCTGCAAGATGATCTGAACGCCAGTGTTGATTTCCTCGGCGCTAAGTGGGTCGCCGGTTTCCATGTGGACGGCAAGAAGGATAAGTGTCTGACGATCACTGCAACCTCCAGCTATAAAGCCGGATATTTGATTGCAACGCTGGTGGATCACCTGCAGGATTGGGTCGGCAGCGAAGAGCTTCCCGATACCAATGTGAACCTGAACGCAAAGGGTAGCTGGACGAAGCTTGGCGTTGTTGTTAAGACTGATCCCAAGACCAAGCAGAGCTACATGGCAATTGCATTCCAGATTGAGAACCCCAACTACGGCAAATAAGTAAAGAATAATTACACATTTCTTTCCCCGGAGAGCACCCGCCCTCCGGGGCTTTTTTCTGTCTTGCTTGCGGTAAATGCCGCTTACCGTTGCGACCCCCCCCCCCGTGAAAATGCGTTTGGAGCGCTCCGCAGAGCGCGACAAACGCGAAATAAAAATAATTCTTCCGCTGAATATGCGCAAAGCGCACGCGGCGCGCATTCCAAATCGTCCTGCCCCGCCCGGGGCTTTTTTGCGCTCTGCCCAAAAATCCCGGCAAAAAACAGGCACACTTGCCATTGACGAACCCTGCCGCGCTGCTGTAAAATGAAAGCAGAATACCCCTGTGCATCCGCATGGGCCCCCTGCATTTTATAAAAGGAGCATTGCATGAAAAAGATCAAGCGTCTTGCGGCTGTTCTTCTGGCCGGTATCATGGCACTGGCACTGTTCACCGCCTGCAGCGACAGCGACCCCGGCAACCCGGAGTTTGATTCCAAGGTGGAAAGAGCCTATCAGAAAGCGCTGAATAATACATTCGGGACGAGCTTTGAAAACGATGCCGACATCAAGAGGCTGGCCATCGAGCACATCGAGGAGAAACACGGCGCGGACAGCCTGACCGGTGAGACGCTCTACAAAACAGATGGCGATGGTAAGACCACGGTGCGGCTGGTGCAGATCTGCTATGATGTGCGCAAAAGCACGAAAGAGAACTATGTGCCGCTTTTCTACGAGGCCGCAAACACGCCGAACATCACGCCGGACAAAATGAGTCTCCGCACCCTGTATCATGTTGTGGAGCAGGAGATCGAGACTGCGAAGAAAAAAAACGGCCGGACGCTGGAGCTTACCGCGCTGGGTGTCGGCGCATGGACCATCGGCGGCAAGACCTATGTTGCCATCGGCTTTGAGCTGACCAACACCACCCCGTAGAACTGAACCCCATCCCGCCCCGAGGAGCACTCCGCTCCCCGGGGCTTTTTTTCTCCTTTTTGTGACAAACCCCGCCCGCTGTGGTACAATAAAAGGGTATCGAACTCACAAAGAAAGGACGTTTCCATGCAGCTGTTTGAACTGGTCAGCCCACGGCTGTTCCGCCCGCTGGCGGGGCCCAACCGGGCGTTTTATGCAGAGCTTTTGCTGCTGCTCTGGGAGGAGTGCCGCCATACGGCAGATTACAGCATTTCCCGCGCCGAGGCCGTCTCCCGTGCCGAGGATTATTTTGCCGCGCTGGCAAAGCCGCTGGCGCTGGACGCCGACGGTGCGGGCGATGAGGACGAGCAGCCCACCCGCGACCCCCACACGCTGGCGGTGGGCTTTTTGCTGCGTCTGCGCCGCACCGGCTGGCTGGAGGAGCAGCCCGGCAGCTACGAGACGGAGCCCACCCTTGCCTTTATGCCGGAGGTCACCCCGCTGCTGGACGCGCTGGAAGAGATATTGAACCCCCGGGTGGTCACCTACACCGGCAAGCTGTACAAGGTGTGGCAGCTGCTGGGCAGCATCGGACAGGAAAAAAGCCCCTACGAGAACGTGCTGCGGGAGGTGGCGGCAGACCTTGAAACTTTGAACAAGTCTCTGCGCGCCCTCAACGCTTCCATCGGGCATTACATCGACCGCCTGACCCATAACCGCACCCCGCAGGAGGTGCTGGAACTGTTCGATCAGTACGAAGAAAAAGTTGTGGCGGCGGCGTACCATCGCTTTAAAACCAGCGATAACCTGTTCAATTATCGCGCCTATCTGGAAGAAGAACTGGACGACTGCGAGCAGAACCAACTGCCCCGGCTGGCGCTGGATTACGCCCGGGTGGAGCGCTGCGCTCCCGGCGAGGCGGCGCCCCGGGTGCGTGCCCTCATCCAGCAGCAGCGGGACGCGCTGGAAGAGATGAGCACCCTGATGAAGGAGATCGACGCCAGCCACATCCGCTACCGCAAGCGTGCGGTGCAGCGGGCACAATTTTTGCTGCTGAGCGACCGCTCGGCGCAGGGCAGCGTCACCGCCCTGCTGCGCCGCTATGCCGAGGAGATCCGCAGCCCGGAGCAGCTGTTCGAGCCGGACGATGGCCCGGTGGCGGCGCGGCTGCACCTGTACCCGGCGGCAGTGTTCGGCGCAAAGCCGCTGTATCCCCCCGCCGCGCCCCGCACCGAAGCACCTCTTGCCCCGGTGCGCACCGAGCCCCTTGACCCCGACCGGCTGCGGCAGGAACAGCAGCTTCTGCTGGACTACGCCCGCCTTGCCGTCACCGAGGAAAACGTGGCGCTGCTGGCGCGGCAGGCATTGGCTGCCCGCGGGCAGGTGAACGCCTCCACCCTTGTGGAGGAATACCCGAACGATTTTACAGGCATCATCGGCCTGCACACCTATTCCCAGTCGCCGCACCGGGAGTATGATATCACCCTGACCGGAAACTGGGTGGAGCGCGGCGGCTTCCGGTTTCAGGATTTTGTCCTGACCCGCCGCAAGGAGGTAAACACGGATGGCAACCATTGATCTGCTGGAAGAAACCGCAAACTATCTGCTCAACCACTGCTTTGTGCTGGGCTGCGTAGAGGAACAGCGGGCGAAATATCTGTATATTCAGGATCACCTCAACGAGGTGCGCGCGGTGTTCAAACCGCTGGGCTACGCGGTGCTTTTGTACCCCGCACCCATGCAGGCGGCGGCGCTGGTCAACGAGCACGAGGGCAGTCAGGCACGGCTGCTCAAGTACGAGAGCATCCTGCTGCTGGTGCTGCGGCTTTTGTACTTGCAAAAGCGGGAAAGCCTTGCCGCCAGCGCGGACGAGGTGCTGGTCACGGTGGAAGAGGTGCAGGCCGAATTGCAAAAGATGAACCTGCCCCGCAAGCTGGACCAGCAAACGCTGGAAAAGCTCATGCGCACCCTGCGCCGGTACAATCTGGCGCGTCCGGTGGGACGGCTCTCCGGGCTGGACAGCCGCATCGAGGTATTTCCCACGGTGCTGCTGGCGCTGCCGGACGCCGACCTTGCGGATGCCGCCGCCGAGAGCGCCCGCACCCGCACCGAGCTTGGCCTGTACGAGCGCCCGGAGGGCGCAGACACCGAAGCAGGGGAGGGTGAAGCATGATCGAACTCAAGCGCCTGAAACTGATCAACTGGCATAACTTTGAAAATACCACCTTCGACTGCGCTCGCCTGACCTATATGATCGGCGTGAACGCCGTGGGCAAGACCACCATTCTGGACGCCATCCGCTACTGCCTGACCACCAACCGCAATTTCAATGCGCTGGGAAATAAGAAAAGCGGACGCACCCTGCAGGGCTCTGTCCACGCCAAGCAGCGCGGCGAAAACGCCTACCGCCGCCCGGGGCATACCGTGGCGTATATCGGGGCAGAGTTCTGGGACAGCGCAAAGCACACCAGCTTTGTCATCGCGGTGCGGGTGGAGTCCGAAGGCCCCATGCAGGAGCTGCACCCCGGTGACCAGACGTGGTATATCTCGGAGGACGGCATCACGCTGGAGCAGCTGCCCTTCATCGACCCGCGCACCGGTGCGCCCAGCGCCAAGGAGGACTTCAAGCCCGCCGAGGGGCGGCTTTCCTACACCCGCAGCCCCAGTGAGGCGCGGGACCGCATCTGCCGCGCACTGGGCATCGGGCGCGCAGCCAGCCCGCTGGGCAAAAAGTTCAACGAGGTGTTCCAGATGGGCACCAGCATGGACGAGATCCCGAACTTCCGGGAGTTTCTGTACCAGTACATCCTCCCGCAGCCGGAACTGGACTTGGAAGCCTTGCAGGGTGACCGCTTGGAGCTGGAAAACCTGCACGCCGTGCTGGCGGAAGCCCAGACCCGCGCCGATGCGCTGGACGAGATCGTCCGTTTTGGCCGCGAAGCCACCGAAAAACAGACCGAAGCCCTTGTGAACCGGGGTGCCGCCCTGCTGGCGCGCGCCGCTGCCGATGCCGGGGAAAAGGCTGTCTGGCAGGAGCGGGTAGACGCCGGACGCCGCCAGCAGGAGACGCTGCGCACCCGCTACGCCGAAGCCAAGACCGCCGAAGCAGAAGCCCGCCGCGCCTACCTGACCGCCCACAGCGCCGCCGGTGCCAGCGGCGAGGGCCGCGCACTGGATGCCCTCAGCGAGGAGCTGGCGCACCGGCAGACCGCACTGGATGCCGCCGCCCGCCGCGCCGACACCGCCGAAAAAGCCGCCGAAAAGACCGGCAACCTGCTGGCGGTGCTGCGCCGCAGCGGCTTTGCCGCCGGACAGAAGATGGCAGACCTGACCCCCGACACTCTGCCCGCCCTGACCGACTGGCTGACCGCACAGGAAAAGCCGCTGGAAGAAGCCTATTTTGCCGCCCGGCAGCACACCGCCGCCTTGCAGCGGCAGCAGACCGAGAAACGCGCCGAGCTGGATGCCGTATCCGGCGGCAAGTGGGTGTACCCCCACGGCGATGCCGCCACCCGGGTGCGGGACGCCGTGAATGCCGAGCTGAAAAGCCGGGGCATGGAGCCGGACGCCCGCATCTTCTGCGAACTGCTGAGCGTGGAGGACGAAAGCTGGCAGGACTGCGTGGAAGCCTGTCTGGGCGACCGCCGGTTCGATATCCTTGTGCCGCCCGCCCACTATGCCGCCGCAAAGAGCGCTTTTGTGGCGCTGAAAGAGAAAGTCGGCCCCATCAGTCTGCTGGACACCCCGGGTCTGCGCAAGGCCAACCGCCGCGCCGACACCGCCCCCGCCGACAGTCTGGCGGCACAGGTCACCAGCGAAAACCCGCTTGCCGCGCAGTACGCCGACACCATCCTGCGCCGCATCGTCTGCTGCGATACCCCCGACACGCTGGAAAACTACCCCGACAGCGCCACCCGGGATCTTCTGCGCCACCATCCCTTCCGGTTGGAGCGTCTGCGCACCCCGCAGCGCTATATCGGCTTGGAAGCCCGCCGCGCCCGCGCCGGGGCACTGGCAGGGGAGATGAACGCCCTTGCCGAAGAAGTGCGCGCCGCCGCACAGGCAGAGCAGAACCTGAAAGCCGCCTACAACCAGTACCAGACCCTTTTGCGCGGCACCACGCTGGAAGAGCTTGCCGCTCTGTGGGACGCCCGCGCCGCCCTGACCGCCGCCCGGGAAGCCGTGGAGGAACAGGCCGCAAAGCTGGCCGAGTGCCGCGAGAATCCGCTTTTGCAGCAGCTGTATAAGGAGGAAGAGGTGCGCGAGGCCGCATGGGAAGCCGCCCGCACTGCCGTGGAGCAGACCGGCGGCGATCTGCGCGTGTGCGAAAAACAGATCTCCTCCTGTGAGACGGAGCAGCAAAAGGCGGTGGACACCGCCGAAAAGAGCGCACAGGCTGCAGAGAGCTTCTTTGCCGCCCACCCGCTGGTGGAGCCGCTCTCCCGCAGCCGTCAGCAGGCGCTGACCGGGCCGGATAAATCTCCCCGCGCCGCCGCGCAGGCCGCCGAAAAGGCACAGGCCAAGCTGGACGATGCGCTGACTGTCTACCTGAACAGCACCCTTGAACCGGCGCAGCGGGAATACAACCGGCGCTATGTCTGCGATTATCCCTTGGGGCTTGCCGGGCTGGAGCAGTACCGCGCCCAGCATGAGAGCCTTGTGCGCATCGACCTGGAGCGCTACGCCGCCCGCCTGGAGCAGGCGCAGCGGGACTGCAAGGACCGCTTCCGCAAGGATATTTTGTTCCGCATGAAGGACGATATCTTCAACGCCCGGCGGCAGTTCCGGGAGCTGAACAAGGTCATGGAGCAGCTGACCTACGGCGAGGAGGTCTACCGCTTTGAGCTGGAACCCAGCCGCGACCCGCAGCTGGCGGCGTTCTATCAGGTCATCGTGGATAAAGGCAACCAGCAGATGACCGAGGGCGATTCTCTGGATAACCTTGCCGCCACCGCCGACCCCGCCTATGAGCGTCAGGTGGACGAACTGATGGAAAAGATCATGGCGGATGTGGACGAGAACACCCGCGCCCGGCAGGAGGGACGCACCGCCGCCGGTGCAACCCTTTCGGACTATGTGGACTACCGCACCTATCTGGACTACGATATCAAGGTGACCAATCAGGTCACCGGGCAGCAGGCGTATCTGTCCCGCGTCAGCCGCGATTCCTCCGGCGGCGAGAATCAGGCGCCCTTCTATGTGGCCATCTGCGCCAGCCTTCTGCAAATTTACCAGAAGAGCGAGAACAGCATCCGTCTGGTGCTGCTGGACGAGGCGTTCAGTAAAATGACCAGCGACCGCATCCGCCCCATGATGGAACTGTTCCGCCGCCTGCAATTGCAGGTGCTGCTTATCTCCACCGTGGAAAAGAGCACCGCCATCCAGCCCTACTGCGACATTACCTACTCCATCGTCCGCCACGGCGACGCCAACGCCATCGCGCCCTTTGTCCGCCTTGCAGCGGAGCATGAAGAAACTTGAACAGCACACACTTTATGCTATAATAAAAATGAGCAACGGAGGACGGAACAGGCAGCCGTCGCCCATTGTTAGGAGATGTGGGAATCGTCACCCCACCCTTGCTCAAAAAAGAGAACGCCCGCCGCATTCGCAGCGGGTGTTCTCTTTTTTCGTGTTTTACACTTTGCGGCAGAATGATGCAAAGCAGGGCTTGACATCAAAAATAAACTTTGCTATACTGTTTTTCGCTCATCGGAGGGCTGTTTCAACGTAATTGAAGGGCCGGATAAGATGTCATCGTTCGCGCTTCCCGGAGGCTGTGGGCACCGTAGTGCCGCAGCAGAAGAGGGAACGCACCGGAGCGGTGGTTCTTATCCGGCCTTTTTGCATATACGGATCTCAGAAAAGGAGGAGCTATGCCAAAGGAAACCATCCAATTGTCCGATCATTTTACCTATTCCCGCCTGCTGCGGTTCGTGCTGCCCTGCATCGGCACCATGCTGTTCACCTCCATCTACGGCATCGTGGACGGCCTGTGTGTTTCCAACTTTGTGGGCAAAACGGCCTTTGCGGCGGTCAACCTCATCATGCCGCTGCCGCAGCTGCTGGGCACTGTCGGCTTTATGCTGGGCACCGGCGGCAGCGCCATCGTTGGTATCACGCTGGGCGAGGGTGACCAGAAAAAAGCCGACCGCTATTTTACCATGTTTCTGCTGGCAGCGCTCATCTCGGTCAGTGTGCTGGCCGTGCTGGGCATCCTGCTCCTGCGCCCAGTCGCCATGCTGCTGGGCGCAAAGGGCGAGCTGCTGGACTACGCCGTGCGCTACGGGCGCATCCTGATGCTGGCGCTGCCGCCCTTTGCGCTGCAAAATATGTTCCAAAGCTTTTTCGTCACCGCCGAAAAGCCGCTTCTGGGCTTCTGGTTCACCGTAGGTGCAGGCTGCACCAACATGGTGCTGGACGTGGTAATGGTGGGTATGCTGCACTGGGGCGTGGAGGGCGCTGCCGTTGCCACCCTTATCAGCCAATTGGTGGGCGGCGTGCTTCCGGTGTTCTATTTTATCGACCACCACAATACCAGCCGCCTGCACCTGTGCAGAACGCAGTTTTACGGCCGCGTGCTGTGGGATGCCTGTATCAACGGCTCTTCTGAGCTGATGACCAACCTTTCCATGTCGCTGGTCAATATCCTGTATAACTTCCAGCTGCTGCGGCTTGCCGGAGAAAACGGCGTGGCGGCTTACGGCGTCATCATGTACGCTGCCTTCCTGTTTGTGGCGGTGTTCGTGGGCTATGCCGTGGGCAGCGCACCCATTGTCAGCTTCCATTACGGCGCGCGCAACCACGCCGAGGTGCATAACCTCTACCAGAAGAGCCTGCGCCTGATCGCCGTGGTAGCTGTGAGCATGACCGCCGTATCCATGGTGCTCATTCCCTATGTGGCACGCATCTTTGTGGGCTACGACGCCCAGCTGCTGGCGCTGACCAGCCGCGCCTTCCGGCTGTATGCGCTGAGCTTTCTCATCATGGGCTTCAACGTGTATGCGTCCTCCTTCTTCACGGCGCTGGGCGATGGCGTGACCAGCGCCCTCATCTCCTTTCTGCGCACGCTGGTGTTCCAGCTTGCCGCGCTGCTCCTGCTGCCCGCCCTGTGGGGCATTGACGGCGTGTGGCTGGCTGTCACCGCCGCCGAGCTTGCCGCGCTGGCGGTGAGCGTGTATATGTTTGTGACAAAAGACCAGAAATTCCATTACCGTCATGGTTGACGAGTAATAACAGAAAAGCCGCCGGGGCCCCGGCGGCTTTTTTGGTTATTCAAAGGTATACTCCACCAGCTGGCAGTTTTTGATGCCCGCAGCGGCGTACTCCTCGTTGGTCATGTCGTAAAAATAGGAGTGCACCACCCGGGCAATGCCGTTGTGCGCCACCAGCAGATAGGTCTTGCCGGTATCCGCCTTCAACTCGTCCAGCAGGTTGTAGATGCGCTGTGCCAGCTGCATCATGCTTTCGCCGCCGTCATAGCGGTCGGCAAAGTGGGTCTTGGAGATGCGGAACTCCGCACCGTCCCGGGGCGTGCCCTCGTATTTGCCGAAGCACTGCTCCCGCAGGCGGGGCTCGCAGCGGGCGGGCAGACCGGTAGCGGCGGCAATGGCCTTTGCGGTGTCGGCGGCGCGGGAAAGGGGAGAGTACAGAATTTCGTCAATGTGCAGGCCGCTGTCCCGGACAAGCTCGCCCAGCTGCCGCGCCTGCTGCTGCCCGTGGGCGGTCAGCGGGCTGTCGGTCATGCCGCAGATCTTATTTTCCACGTTCCATACCGTCTCGCCGTGGCGGGTGAAATAGATATTATGCATAAAATTACTCCTTACAGCTTGTGCAGGGTGCCGTCCGGCAGCAGACAGACGGTGTCTCCTTCGTCGATTGCCAGACGGGTCAACTCCCTGTCCGGGTAGGGCAGGATGCTGGCAGCCCCGGCGGCATCGGTCAGGGTCACATCGCACAGCACCGGCTGCCCGGCGGGCAGCTCCTCGCAGCCGTACAGCTGCTCGTCAATGCGCAGCACGCGGTATTCCGGCATGGTACAGCCCCTCCTTTGTGTTTTTCCTTATTATATAGCACCCGGGGGCTTTGGTGCAAGGGGGAGCGGACTGAGAGGGTTTATTCTCCCCCGCTTGACAGCGGCGCGGAGAAATTGTTACAATACAGTTACGACTGCAAACAACGCGGAGGGGTTCATGAATATTACGGAACTGCGGTATCTGGTAGCCATCATGAAATGGGGGTCGGTGTCGGCGGCGGCAAAGCAGCTGTACGCGGCGCAGCCCAATGTGAGCAAGGCGCTGAAGAATCTGGAAGAGGAATACGGGTTGCGCATCTTTGAGCGCTCCTCCACGGGCATGATCCCCACCGAGCAGGGCAAGCGGTTCATCCGGCAGGCGCAGCGGGTGCTGCAGCAGGTGGACGAGCTGAAGCAGGAGGCGCACCAGCAGCGCAGCTGCGCCGAGCTGCGGGTGGTGCTGACCCATGCCACCTACGCCTCCTATGCGGCGGTGGATTTTTTGCAGCAGGCAGCCCGCAGCGAGCAGCTGCGGGTGCATATCCGGGAGAGCGGTGCCATTGAAGCTTTGGATTTTGTGCTGCGGCAGGGCTACCACATAGCACTGCTGCGCTATGCCGCCGAGGACGAGGACTATTATCTGCGCTACTGCCAGCGCCACGGTCTGCGGCAGGAGCCTATCATGGAGTTTTCCTACCTGCTGCTCACCAGTCAGGACAGCCCGCTGGCGCGGCGGCAGGTGCGCGAGCTGGACGAACTGAACGATTACATCGAGGTGCTGCACGGCGACACCCATCTGCCCGGGGAGGAGAGCACTGTTTCCCGCTGGCAGGCAAACCCCAACCGCCGCATCCATGTGTACGAGCGGTGCAGCCAGTTCTCCATTCTGCAAAACCTGCCCACGGCCTATATGTGGTCGTCCCCCATGCCGCAGCGCGCGCTGGAGCAGTACCATCTGGCACTGCATAACTGCCCGGCGCAGAAGCAGCAGATGCGGGACGTGCTGGTGTACCCGGAGCGGGAGCCTTTGCAGCCGGAGGAGCAGCTGTTTGTGCAGTTGCTGCACAAGCAGGCGGATGCCACCATTAAGGACAGCGGGTGAAAGAAGATTTGAAATGCGCGCCGCGTCTTCCGGGTTGCGGCACCCAGCATCCGCATCGTGCCTTGGGCGGCACGCGCGTCTTGCTGGCCGCTGCCCCAACAACTCCTCCCTGTTTCCGCCGCTGGCGGCGGTCGTCGTTGTTGCAGCGGAAGAATTGTTTTTATTTTCGGGCTAGCGGAGCGTCTGCGGACGCTCTGCTAGCCCATTTTCACGGGTGCCCCACCTGAGAGGACAGATTTCCCTTCTTTTCGTCTCAAATTCCACGTTTTGGGGAGAAAATCGCAAACGATTAAGCAAAGTGCACAAAAAGGCGGCGCAAAGTTTGGCGGGGACGCTTTTGACCGTTCCCGGAAGAATATTTTCGAGAAACAATAGAACAAATTAAAACGAACTATCGACATAAAATACAAGTTTAAATAAACAAATAAAATAAGCTGCCATATACTTTTTGATATAGGAACCATACCTAAAAAATATTAACACAATTATGAAAAAGGTGTTAACATGAAGCCAGAGATCGGTCATAGCCGCAGTATGGCATAAGCTGTCGGCGGCTGAAATTCAAAAGGAGGTTTCTGGTATGATTAGTTTCTTACTGTGTCTGGCGCTCCTTATCATCGGCTACTTTGTCTATGGTAAGATCGTGGACAACACGTTCGGACCGGACGACCGCGAAACTCCTGCTGTGCGCATCAACGATGGCGTCGACTACGTTGTGATGCCCCAGTGGAAGCTGTTCCTCGTCCAGCTGCTGAACATTGCAGGTCTGGGCCCCATCTTTGGTGCACTGCAGGGTGCTCTGTGGGGTCCCGTGGTGTTCCTGTGGATCACCTTCGGCACCATCTTTGCCGGCGGCGTACATGACTACTTCTCCGGTATGATGAGCGAGCGCAATGAGGGCGCTTCCATCGCCGAGGTCACCGGCCGCTATCTGGGCCCCGTGATGCAGAACATCATGCGTGTGTTCTCTGTGGTGCTGCTGATCATGGTCGGTACCGTGTTCGCAGTCGGCCCCGCAGGCCTGATCGTTACCCTGTGCAAGAACGGCGGTATGTCCGGCGTGCTGACCACCACCCTGTTCTGGCTGATCATCATTCTGGTGTACTACTTCATCGCAACCTTTATCTCCATTGATGCCATCATCGGTAAGATCTACCCTGTGTTCGGCATCTGCCTGATCATCATGGCTGTGGGCGTTATTTTTGGTATCTTTACCAACCCCGCCTACACCATCCCCGAGATCTGGGCAAACTTCAGCAATATGCATCCCTCTAACACCCCCATCTGGAGCTTCATGTTCATCACCGTTGCCTGTGGTGCTATCTCCGGTTTCCACTCCACCCAGTCGCCTCTGATGGCTCGCTGCATGAAGAGTGAGAAGCAGGGTCACTTCGTATTCTACGGTGCAATGGTCAGCGAGGGCATCATCGCTCTGATCTGGGCTGCTGCCGGCTGCGCACTGTACACCATCACCGATGGCAAGATGGTCGGTCTGGCCGAGGCTCTGGCTGCCGGTCAGTCTGCTGCTATCTACGACGTCTGCCTCAAGACCATGGGTAATGTCGGCGTGGCACTGGCTATGATCGGTGTCGTTATCTGCCCCATCACCTCTGGTGATACTGCATTCCGTTCCGCTCGTCTGACCTTGGCCGACTGGCTCAAGATCGATCAGGACAGCTACGCAAACCGCCTGAAGCTGTGTGTCCCCGTGCTGGGCGTTGGTGCTTTCCTTGGCATCGGCAACGCACTGGGCTTCATCAACTACACCGTCATCTGGCGTTACTTCAGCTGGACCAACCAGACGCTGGCTATGATCGTCCTGTGGGCTGCTTCCATGTACCTGTTCAAGGAGAAGAAGAACTTCTGGATCACCGCCGTGCCTGCAACCTTCATGAGCGCTGTGTCCTGCACCTACTTCGTGCTGGCTCCCGAGTGCCTGGGCAAGATGATCAACACCTATGCGGACGGCAAGCTGGTGGCTTACAACACCGCCGTTGCTTACCCCATCGGCATCGTCTTTGCCATCGCAATGCTGGCTCTGTTCCTCCATGCTACCAAGAAGAGCTCTACTTCCAAGGCATAAGGAACTGACGGCTCCATATTTCCGTAAGTAACTTGCGCCCGCCGCTGCCTGACCGTACAGCGGCGGGCGCTGTTTTTTGAAAAAATCAGGGCTTGCAATTGCCCCCGTCCCGTGGGAAAATAGGGGCGTAGAATTTAAAGCAAAGAAGGGAACTACCCATGATTTTCAAACCCGCACAGCTGGGCATGGCAAAGCTTGACCCGCAGGAGCTGGAGGCAGACAAAAAAGCCTGCCGGAAGATCGGCCCCTGCGGCGTAGGCAAAAAGGCGCTGTACCTGAACAGCTTTTACATCGACCGCCGCTATTATCTGCCCTACGGCAGCATCACCCGGGTGTTCAAGCGGGTGGCTATGAGCTCCGGCGGCTTTTCCGGCAAGGGCGTGTTTGCCTCCATGGCGTATCTTGTGGTGGAGTACGACGGCGGCAAGCAGAAGCAGTGCAACTTCAAGGACGAGCGGGACGTGGACGCCCTGCTGGAAGTGCTTGCCAAGGAGCAGCCGCAGCTGCATCTGCTCAGCGCTGCCGGTGAGCAGGCGCTGGAGAAAAAAGCTGCCGAAAAGGCCGCCCGCAAGCTGCCGGAGCTTTCCGAGGACGCGCAGCACAGCCTTACCGTGCTGCGCCGGGCAAAGGAGTATCTGGACGCAAAGCCGGAGCTTTCCGCCGAGCTGAGCGCTGCCCAGCGCCGCAAGCGTGCGCAGCTGCAAAGCAAGCCGGTGTACCGCTATGTGGCGCTGGCCATCTTTGTGCTGGGCGTTGCGGCGGCGGCCTACGGTCTGTATTCCGTGTTCAGCCACACCGGCAGCTACGGCGTGTACTTTGCGCTGTTCGGCTTTGCCGCCATCTTCCTGTTTTCCAGCTACAATATGCTGCCCACCGCCCACAATAACAACAACGCCATCATGAAGCGTGCGGAAAAGGCCGAGGCAGCCATGGCAGAGTATGTCAAGCACTACCCTCACGGTGCTTTCCCGGTGAAAAGCTGGTACGCCCACCCCATCGTGCTTAAGCAGATGATGGATGCCGTGGAGGAGGGCCGCGCCGTCACCGTGCCCGAGGCACTGGATGCAGTCAAGGCACGCCTGAAATCCTTGAACGCGGACGTGGAGGTGGAGCAGGAGGAATATGACGAGGTGGTGGTCATCAAGGCCCTGTTCCTCAACCACGATTATCAGTAAAACCTTTCGATAGCACAAAAAACCGGACAGCCCGCAGGCTGTCCGGTTTTCTGCTTTTACAGGGCAGTGCGGCTGTTCAGAACAGGCGGCGAAGCCCTATGACACAAGGGGACTTTTGAAGAGTCGGACATTATTACCACTTTTTTATATTGAATAGTATTCAAAAGTAACGTAGTTTCGTTGTGTTTGCGACTCTTCAAAACTTTGGCTACTTTTGAAGAGTCGGGGCAAAAAGCGCATCGTTCTGCGTGTTTTGGCGCAGAAAAAGTAACTATTCAAAACTCTATGGGTCATAGGGGACTTTTGAACAGTAGCAGCTGCGTCTCAGATCAGCGCCTCCATCCGCAGCGGGTCGGGGTGATGGGCGTATTTCTGCTTGGCGATCTCGATAAAGGACTGCACCTCCAGCCGGGGTGCGTGGCGCATGGCGGCGATCTCCACCGTCACCGGGGGAAAATCCAGCAGCGGCACCTTGACGATGCCCGGGATCACCGCCGTGGACAGGCAGGGTACAATGGACATGGCGGTGCCCATCTGGATCATGATCAGCGCACCCTCAAAGCTGGGGGTGATCTTGCTGCAATCCACCCCCACCTGCGCCAGCTGCTCCAGCGACGGCCCCTGACAGGCGGACAGAAAGCTGTCGAACGCGCCGGAGGACACCACGCTCTGCCCCTTCAGGTCTGCCAGATGCAGCGCCCGCCGGTCGGCAAGGGGAGAGTTTGGGTTCATCAGCACATGGTACCCCAGCGAGAACAGGGGCGTAAAGGAGATATCCCGGTCGCGGGAGTGCTCGGTGGCGTAGAAGAAGCCGATATCCAGCTGCCCGGAGCGCAGCTGTTCCAGCGGGCGGCGGTTGTCCTGCGGCACAACGTCTACGCAGGCGTTGGGAAACTGGTGCTGGAACTGGGCCAGAATGCTGGAAAAGGTGCTGTAATCGAACAGCTGCCGCAGCCCGACGGTCAGGTGGGAGCGGTCGGCGTCCTGAATATCCTGCGCCTTCTTCAGCGCCTGCCGCCCAAAGCTGGTCATCTGCACCATGTCCAGATAAAAGGACTGCCCGGCAGCGGTCAGCTTGGTGCGGCGGGTGGTGCGCTCGAACAGGCGCAGCCCGGTCTCCTTTTCCAGCGCATTGATCTGGTAGGTGATGGCGGGCTGGGTGGTGAACAGCCGCTCGGCGGCGGCGCTGAAATTCAGCTCCTCTGCTACGGCAATAAAGCACTCTAACTGGTAAATCGTCATAGAATGGCGCACCTCCTTGTGTAAAAAGCTGGTCATCTTTATTATACAGGATTCCGCACAGGCCGTAAAGGGAAAACGATTTATAAAGAGATTTGATAAATTATGGTACAAATTTGTATTTCACACCGGGACAAAACTTTGCTATAATCGTATCAATGTTCAAAATGCACGAAGGAACAGGAAAAACGCAAAAAAGAAGAGAAAAGAAAAAGAAAGGCGAACCTTATGGCTAAGATCTCTCGTCGCAACTTTATGCGCGGTGCCGCTGTGGGCACCATGGGCGCAGCTGCTGCCGGTCTGCTGACCGCCTGCGGCAACTCCGCTTCCAGCACCACCGGTGCTCCCGCTTCCTCCGCAGCTTCCTCTGCTGCTTCCTCCGCTGTGACCAAGCCCTCCTCCCCGGTGGACGGCAAGTACGTCACCAAGGCAATGGGTCACGAAAGCTGGGTGCACGTTGCCACCACCTTCTTTGACGGCAAGATCACTGCCTGTGAGGTGCTGTCTCACGAGGAGACCATCGGCATCGGCAACTATGCCTGCTCCCGCATCCCTGCCGCTATCGTAGAGCACCAGAGCGTCAACGTGCCCAACCTGCGCGGCTCCTCCATCACCTCCATGGCTGTCAAGGCAGCTGTGAAGGAGGCCATCGAGCTGGCCGGTTATAACGTGGACGACTTCTCCAAGGAGGTCACCATCGCTGCTTCCAACGAGGTCATCGAGGAAGAGGCTGATGTCGTCATCATGGGTGCCGGCACCTCCGGCCTGACCTGCGCCTGCCGCCTGCTGGAGGCCGGCTACAGCGTCATTCTGGTGGAGAAGCGCGATATCCCCGGCGGCTCCATGTCCATGACCTACGGCGGCGTTGCCACCGCAGGCTCCAAGCTGCAGTACAACTACGATGTGGACGGCAGCTTCCGCAGCTCTGCCATGGGCACGCTGGAGGGCATGATGAACTTCTGGCAGACCATGGAGAAGTACCACCGCACCGAGTTCTTCAACGGTGAAATGCCCTACATGACCAAGCAGTACACCGTCGCCGGTGATCTGGTGGACTGGATGGCAGGCATCGGCATCGGCTTCAACACCATGGGCAACTACGAAAGCGCTACCCAGTACGGCGCTTCCACCCCGTATCTGGCACCCGGCTGCTACGAGGGCGGCGCAGGCTACGCCATGATGTTCATGGCACAGCGCGTGGAGAAGTACGAGAAGGGCAAGATCATCTACTCCACCAGCGTCACCGACCTGATCAAGGACGAAAGCGGCCGTGTTGTGGGCTTCCACGCCAAGGGCGAAAACGGCGCAAGCTATACCCTGCGCGGCAAGGCGGTCTGCCTTGCCTCCGGCGGCTTTGCCAAGAACCCCGAAATGCTGAAGAAGTACAGCCCCGACTACGCCGACTTCTTCTTCAACTGCGCCTCCAGCATGACCGGCGAGGGCATCCAGATGGGTATCGACGCCGGCGGCTATGTGGAGTGCGAGAACCGCGCTCTGCCCGCCTTCCTGTCCAGCTACAAGAGCAAGTTCGAGCTGGCCTTCATCCACCAGTCTGCCCCCGGCATCATGGTCAACATCAAGGGCGACAACATCGGCAACATCGTCTCCGATAACCACTACACCATGGCCAAGGCAAAGCTGAACAAGGACAACGGCGACACCTTCTACTATGTGTTCGACGAGTCCTCTGCCGTCAAGCTGCGCGACAGCGAGTCCTACGGCTTCAACGGTTACGTTGCCATGTTCGAGAAGGGCGAGGCTGTGCACTACGACAGCGTGGAGAAGGCCTCTGAGGAGCTGAACCTGCCCAATCTGGCAGACGCCATCGAGGCAAACAACGCCGCCGCTCTGGCTGGCGAGCCCGATGAGTTCGGCCGCCGCAACTGCCCCTACATCGAGACCCGCGACGGTCTGTGGGCCATCCGCGTTGACCCCACCTTCTACCTGACCACCGCAGGTCTGGCCATCGACACCGATTGCCACGTCCTGACCGAGGACAAGAAGGCCATCCCCGGCCTGTACGCTGCCGGCGACGTCTGCGGCTCCATCGAGGAGAAGGACGCCAAGCAGTACGGCATGGGCTTCGACGCCGCTCTGACCTACGGCTACATCATGGGCGAGACCCTGAAGAAGGAGATCTGAGCTGCGCTCTGACCCCCTGACAATAGCATAAACAAAGGGCTGCTGCACAAACCGTGCAGCAGCCCTTTTTATATCATATTTCCTCTTACGCCGCCGCGGGCTTGCGGAAAATCGCCATGGCACGCTTGTAGCAGCTGGCGAAATAGGCGATCTCCGCCAGCGCGGTCAGTATCCAGCTGCACGGATACAGCAGGTACAGCGCCGGGATGGTGTGGAAGTGGGCAAAGATGGTGTACACCCAGATCACCCGGAATACGCAGGAGCCCAACACCACGATGACGGTGGGCACCACCGTCTTGCCCAGCCCGCGGGAGGCGGCAATGGTGCAGTCCATAAAGGCCGAGATGCCGTAGGCAAAGGCCATCACGGATACGCGCTTCATGCCGGCGTCAATGACCGCCGCTTCGGTGGTGAACAGCGCAAGGAAGGCCGGCCCGCAGAAGAACAGCGCCGCGCCCAGCACAAGCCCCACGCCGAAGGAGTAGCCCAGACTGATGAAGTAGCTCTTCTTCACCCGGTCAGGCCGTCCCGCGCCGTAGTTCTGGCTCATAAAGCTGGCGCAGGCCATGTAGAAGGCCGCCATGCAGTCGTAGATCAGCCCATCCGCGTTGGCGGCGGCGCTGTTGCCCTTGACCATCAAAGAGTCAAAGGAGTTGACGCCCGCCTGAATGAACAGGTTGGCAATGGCAAAAATAGCGTTCTGCAGCCCGGCGGGCACGCCCAGCGCAAGGATGCTCTTGGCCTGCACCGGGTCCAGCTGTAATTTGTGCGGGTCCAGCGCGTAGCAGTCCTGCACCCGGGTCAGCGCCCGCAGGATCAGAAACGCGGAAACGCACTGGCTGATGGCGCTGGCCAGCGCCACGCCCACCACGCTCAGATCGCACACGATGACAAAGAACAGGTTCAGTGCAATGTTCAGGGCACCGGCAATGGACAGATATATCAGCGGCTTTTTGGTGTCACCGATGGAGCTGAACACCGCGTTGCCGAAGTTGTACAGCGCCAGCGCCGGCATACCCAGAAAATACACCCGCAGATACAAAATCGCGCCGGGCAGCAGATCCTCCTTGGTGTTCAGCAGCCGCAGCATGGCAGGGGAGCCCAGCAGGCCGATGAGCAGCAGCGCCACACCGGCAACGGCGCTGATGATGGCCGCCGAGTGGACGGTCTTTTCCACGTCCTTGGGGTGGCGCGCGCCGTAAAAACGCGCCACCAGCACGTTGATGCCGTTGCTCAGACCGATGAGAAAGCCGGTGAACAGGGTCACCAGCGTGCTGGTGGAGCCCACGGCACCCAGCGCCGTAGACCCGGCAAAGCGACCCACCACCGCCACGTCCGACATATTGAACAGCACCTGCAGCAGGTTGGAAAGCGCCAACGGCAGACTGACCAGAAAGATCTGCTTGGCCAGAGGGCCTTCCGTCAGCGTATTCGTTTGAGAGCTCATACTTTTTTCCTTTATCCTATACATCCTAACCGTACCCGCGCACACCGGGGCACAGCCTCTATTATAAGGCACTGTGCTGCTTTTGCAAGATGGATTCGATAAAATAAATAAAAAGGACTGCTGCACATAACCTGTGCAGCAGTCCTTGGTGCAGTAAAGCAATCCAAATCCGAACCATTTTCCTTTGATGCGGCTTGGGCCGCTTCCTCAAACGTGATGGTCTGTGTACCTTCTTTATAGTTAAAGGTTATCAAAACCTTATCATCGTACAGATAAATCGAATTGATGAACGTATCCACCAACGCTTGCCTCTGGTCTTTCAGGCTCATGTCCAGTTTACGGAAGCGCATCAGCCAGAAACGGATAAATTCCTCTTTGATTTTTGGCTTTGCCAGCTTCTCTTCCGCAATGCGGGTTTCAAGCTCACGCTTGGTTTCTTCCAGCTGCTCCAGCCGCTCCTTGGTGGAGCTGGTCAGAATACCAGCCTGTATCGCGTTCAGCATATTCTGGATACCGGATTCCGCATCCCGAAGCTGTTTCTCATAGAGGGGAATGTTGGTGTTCTCCTTGTTTTGCAGTTCCATCACCTTGGCGATGATGGACTCCATAGCGGCATCGTCTTTGACAAGCTGCATCGTCTGGTTGACCACAAGATCTTCCAGCCACTGTTTACGGACAGTTTTCTTCTTGCAGCCTTTATGCTTTTTGGCAGTGGCACATTTATAATAGCGGTGGACTTCGCCCGTCCGGCTCGTACCGCTTTCGCCAAACATCAACGCCCCGCAGTAGCCGCAGAACAGCTTGGTGGTGAGCAGATAGTCATCCTCTGCCTTTCTACGGGCAGGGGCTTTCTTGTTTTTGGCGATCTTCTCCTGCACATCCTCAAACAGTTCCAGTGGAATGATGGGCGGGATAGCATCCGGTACGACCACATCCCGGAATTTCAGTTCCCCGATGTACCGCCGATTCTTGAGCATATGTTCAACGCTGTTATATGTAAACGCACCGCCCACCGGGTTCTTGATGCCGTTTTCATTCAACCAGTCCCGGATTTCCTTCATGGTGGAGCCTTCATTGTACTTTTTGAACGATTCCATTACAAAAGGAGAGGTGAGAGGGTCAATGTGGAACTTCCGCTCCGAATCCAGCGTGTAACCAAAGGTTCCACGGCCACCGTTGCAGCGGTCTTTCAGGATGTTCTCAGTCTGTCCACGCACGACCTTTTCGGCAAGGTCTGCCGAATAATACTCGGCATAACCTTCCAGCACAGACTCTAGAATAATGCCCTCCGGCCCCTCGGAGATGATTTCCGTTGCCGACATGAGCTTGACACCATTCTTCTTCAGCTGAGTCTTATACCGTGCGCTATCGTAGCGGTTCCGGGCAAAACGGTCGAGCTTCCAGACCAGCACGATATCAAACAGCTTTTTGTCGCTGTCCTTGATCATCTGCTGAAACTCCGGGCGGTTATCCGTCTTGGCAGAGATGGCGCGGTCAATGTAGTGCTTGACGATAGTGATGTCATTCTTTTCGGCATAGGCCGTGCATTCACGAATCTGGCCTTCGATGGATTCTTCGCGCTGGTTATCACTGGAATAGCGGGCGTAGATTACAGCGGTCATGACGGACACCTCTCATTCTACATCATTGAACGGTGGAGCGTTCTTTCAAAGCACTGTTTCGTATAATGTATATACCATGTTTTGATGGAGAAATCAAGACTTTTTATTATCTTCAGTTTTTCTTTTTGAACAATTGACCCAACAGCCACCCCTCTCGTTGAAATGAGGTGACTGTTGGGCCGACTTGCTCGGATTCCTTTATTCTTCGTTTAGCTGGACGATGGTATTATAAAAGATTTTGTTTGGAATAACGACTTGAAGAACACCCTTTTTCAAAAGTGCTTCTATGCGTTTCATGACATACCAGTCACTTACCGGAGCAGAAATCGCTTTTAATACGTCTGCGGTAAGTTCACCAACCGAAATAGGAATTCTCGATACTAAACTAATAATTCTCTGGTCGAAATAATCTATGTTAACGCTTTTAACATCGTTCGCATGCCAAATACGCATGGAGGTGTTTTCGTTTAATAGCTTTCCCCATCTTTTGGCATACTCAGTAATAGTTTCTTCCGTCAAATACTTTTGTGAGATCTTATCGGTTTTCCCTTCCATAAATTCTTTCAGACCTTCTCTGGATGCAAGCAAAATTCTATTTGTACCATACTTTGCTGCATAGTAACAAATATAATAAATGCCGCACCAACAATCGGCAGAACTCCTGACCCAAACACGCAGTGGCTTATGATTTATCATATCACATTGAACCGCATTCGCTGTACCATGATATTTCGACCACAGTTGTCTAGCTTCAATTTGGCTGTCAGGATAATATTCTGAAAGGCAATTCACGAATTGTTTGCAACGATATTCTGAATCGCAAGCATATTGAAGTTCTCCCATTGATAACATAAACGGAAACAACTTTACACTTTCGACGATGCCTAAAGCTGCTAACATATTGACATCACTGGGTTCAAAAACAATTTCATCCATAGCTGGTCAAAATCATAATTTCGGGATGGTAACTTGTGTAGTTGCACTCCAATAGATTGGTTTGCTTGAGCCAACCACTCCAAAATAACACCCAACGCTGCAATCAAGATAAGTTCCAACATCATAGAAGTCATATGTATAGGTTGTATTATATATACTTTGTTCTGGAACTAGTGCTGTCGTTGAAAATGGGCAGCTTCGTTCGATGTTATCGGAATAGCTCGTGTAGTAATCCGTTCCTGAAACATTTTTTATTAAATCCGGGCCAATACCGACGGTAGTTCCACTCATATAAAAGCCCAATCCATTGGCCTTTGTATAAAGAACTCTCCATGTTACCTTACACTGCTTTGGGTGATTACTTTGCTTTCCTTCATTGAATAGCTAGAACAACAGCTACTATCAAGAACAAAGTTGAAAGCCCAAGCTGAACCCATGCAATTTTTTCGTTTTCGGCATTGTTACAGCCTTTGGAGGATACTGCCACTTGGATATAATGCACTGCTACGATTCCATATGAGAAAAACAAAGAAGCCCAAGCATAAGGTACTGCGCTTTTATCTGTCAATCGGACAAGATTACTAGTCCATACTGAAATGCAGCCCCAAAGGGCAAAAGGAGCAATAAGAAAAAAGTTGCTTTTGCCTTTTTTCATTCTTAGCCTCCCACAGCTTGATGGTACGATTTTGTAGTATCCATAAGGTGTCCACCGGAATCATACGAATACAAAATATCATGATAGCAATGGGTATAGTAGCTATTATCATATGCGAAATGGACTTCATACAGCGATTGATTTATAACAACTTTCGATGGAGAAGTAGCTAGAACCACACTAACCAAAAAGGATCCAACCGTAACAGCAGTGCTTCCCGGCAAGTGCAACCCAGTAATTAAAAGGCTTGCTGCAGTTTCAACTCCACCAATCTCAATTTGCGCAATCGCCGTATTGTCAATTGTATAGCTGAGATTTGATACAAATATATGCTTATACTGTGATCCTGTAACATCACTTCCAACAGTGGCTCCCCTTGTTTGAGGCATAGATTTTGAAGTTGCTAATTTCAAAAAGACATCATAGCTTTGATTGGTCAATTTGCTTTTTTTCGTTTTTTGGGCTTTCGTATAGACAAGTTCACCTGTACCATCTTCTTTAACGCTCCGGTTCAAGGTAACATTTTGTCCATCAATATCAGTAAAGCGAGTTACTTCAATGATCGTATTTTTATCTATTTTGTAGGACACTTGCACAGTTCTTGCAACAGTAGCCACCAAATTTTCACGGTCGCTTTTAGAAATAATTTTTGTTTTACTGATTGCACTGTCTGCAAAAGCCGTTGTCATTGGCAAATTTTGTAAAGCGGCTACTGTTATGCCTAAACATAAAGTTTTCAAGAATTCTCTTCGAGATACATCTTTCATATTCTATCGCCGTAAGTTTTTTGATGAATTTTCTTGTACTCATGATCACATTTTCCTTTCCTTATTTTGATTTGATTGCTTTTACGACTAAATAAATGACCAGTATGCCGATGCAGAGCGAAATAATTGTCAATGCCTCTGCCGTTGCATTAAGGCAAGCACCAATAAAATAAACCAATACCAAAAATGCAACAAAAGCGATAAGAAGCAGCACCCATTTGTTTTTTTTCATGTTATCACCTCCCTATCTACAAAAGTTGGCATTAAATTTTTGTTGAACCAAAGGAATTGTTGAGAATACAATCAATACCCATTTGGAGAGATAGTAGCAAACTACATGACGTGTATACGGAAGCACATTAAAAATGGCAAGCAGGAAATCTATTGACGAAAGAACAGATGCGACCATCTTGTAACTTGACCGCTTCTTTTCACTTAAAGGCTTATTCTTTGCTTCGATAGGTGAGAGAAAGATAGAGATGCCCAAAAGAGCTACTGTTGTCAGGATACGGAAAAGGTGATTTGCTGCGATTGCCTTACTTAGCAAAATGCAGATAAGTGCCAGTCCGGAGAATGCCAAATAGCATCTGGTGTGCGATGTTGCATGGTATCCGCCAATGTAGATTCGCTGTGGGATAAACCCAATCAAAAATGAAAGTGCGTACCGCACATCACCACACACAACAGCGATTAAAACAACAAGCAGAACGCTCACAACAGATGATATGAGCAACTCGTACCCATAGACATACGCATCCGCCTTTGCTTCATCTATCACTTTTTGCTCGCAGAAAAGACGGACTGATTTTTGAGACAGCGTGCGTTCCCACATTGCAGTTGCGCCACCTTATCTTCTGATTTTTGCTTCACTGTATCATAAATTTCAGCAAAATCAAGAGGTTTGGCAAAACTGGTCGTTCTGGTGACAAAAGTGGTAGGTCAGGCTACTTGTAAGGAGCCTTTGCACAGTCTATAATAGTAGCAGGACATTATTTTGTGGAGGTTGTCGAAATGCTGAAGTACCACGTTGCAGTCTGCGATGATGAGAAATCAGACCTTGATGGCATTGTTCAAAGCGTCCAGCAGTACGATGTGCAAGGCTGCTTTGACATTGAAACTTACATGGATGGAAACGAACTTCTGAGCGAATTGCAAATGCAGAAGAAATCCTTTGATCTGCTTCTTCTCGATATCGAGATGCCATCCAACGGTTTTCAGCTGGCGCAGTCTTTGATTCAGATGGAGAAGCATCCTTTGGTGGTATTTGTCACGAAGCGGCATGAGTACGCTGTGCAGGGATATGGCATTGCATTCCGCTACCTTGTCAAACCTTTGGATCAGACGCTGTTCGCTGCGGCAATGGATGCCGTCCTTCAGGAACTGAACTCCAAACATTTCACGATCGAATACGATGGTGTTACCATGTCCTTGGAAACATCGGACATTTACTTTCTGGAAAGCCACGGACATAAAGTTCTGATTCACTGCAAGGAGCAAGACCTTACATTGCGAATGAGCATTCCTGAAGCCTTGGAGCAGCTTCCCAAACGGTGCTTTGTGTCACCACACAAAAGTTATCTCGTCAACATGGAACACATTGTTTACGCTACGGGAACCGCTGTTTTTCTTTCCAGCGGACATCAGCTGCCGATCAGCAGGAGGAAGCGTCAGGAGTTCAATCAGATCTTCAACGCTTATTTGGGAAGATGATGCTTTATTATTTCGTTGAGTTTGCAGGGAGCTTTGCCAACATTGCCCTGTTGCTGCTTTTTATCGGTCGGCTGTTTCCCAAAAAGGAGCCCGTCTCAAGGTGGTTCTATGCCTATGTTGCACTCTTGATTGCTGGGCAGTGCGCTTTGAGTTTATTCCCGGATTGGGTGACGCAGCGCACGATCTATCTTTTAGTTGGCGGATTTTTCCTTGCATTGCTGTTCTATGAGGTGCGACCGTGGCAGGCGGTTTTTGCAAGCGGAGCTTTCTTCACACTGATTGCTTTGGTGGAAGTGCTTGCAATGCTTCTGATTGGGCTGCGTATCCCGGATACCGACATTCTAATGCAGGCTGGGGCAGCACGGTTGGTCTATGTTGTTTTTTCAAACCTGATTCAAATTCCACTCGTAGTCCTGATCTCACATTTTTTCAGCCGAAAAGGAAATGCTCTGCGTATCCTATGGCTGCTGCCGATCATTGCGATTCAAATCGCAAGTATTGCTGTCTGTTATGTGGCACAGTATCATGCTGCGGATGAGTATTTCCCGGATTATATGGTCGGTCTTATGGCGGTGCTTCTCCTTATAAACATCCTGATCGTGTTCTATGTGGAAGCTCTCCGGGAAAATGAACTGGAAAAATTCAAAGTTAAGTTCAACGAACAGCAGTACAATCTTCAAATGGAATACTACCAGCAGCTCAAAGAACGCCAGGAAGAAGTCCGTTCTCTGCGGCATGATGTGAAGAAATACATCCTGGCGATGCAGGCAGTTGCAGAACACGGTGATACCGAAGAACTTCACAAGATTGCGCAGGCTGCCACGGATGTTTTCGAGCGTTCCACAAATATTTCTGCGGTCGGAAATCCTGTTGTTGATGCTCTTTTGAATTATTACTTACGAATTGCGGAAAGGAATAACATCAAGGTCAATCTGGATGTGACGATTCCTGAAGTTTTGACGATCTCATCGTTGTCTTTGAGCATCATCATCGGAAACACATTTGACAATGCCATTGAAGCCTGCTGCGACTTGCCAGCAGAACAGCGAATCATTCATCTACAGCTGCGCAAGCAGTATCGCAGTCTCTTTTACCGGCTTGAGAATCCATACAGCGATACCGTTCGCAGCATCCGCATCGGAGAGTATCACGGTTACGGACTAAAGAACATAAATCGTATCGTTCAAGAGAACCATGGCGACTTCTACACAAAGAAGAAGGACGGTGTGTTTACCGTCCAAGTCCGCCTGAACTGCGAAAATTAAAACATTCTTCTAAAACGCAGCCTTGCTTTCGCTTGTACTTTGTGTGTTTCGTTCATCTGATGTATTCATTATCCTGAAGTGTTGACACGCATTCGTACTTATGTTATCATTCCCAACAAATCCACAGAGATTTCTGTAAAGAAACGATTCTGTGCGGTTTTATTTCCTGCGAAGATTTACCGCCCCGCAACACACCCGATCATTTTGCCGTCTGTTTCACCCGACAAAATCCTTCGCCTGTACTGCGTGGGCGGTATTTTTCTTTTCCGGGGAAGATTGCACCTTGAAAATTTCATGAGCCGACCGAACGTGATACCGGCTCTCTAGTCAACGCCGCTGCAAAACAGGGGCAGGAACTTCGTTCGGGGCAAACGGCGATTCACATATATGAGCAGTGGAACTCTCTACTTATTTTTGCGTCTTAACAATTCGGAAACAACTTTCGGAAATACGTTTTGAGCGCAGCAGTGGAGAGCAAGAACCGTCCCGTGGCCACAAATTTTCAATTCTTGAAAATGTTGTGCTCCATCGGGACTTCACTTCTTCAATGCACCTGCATTTCCGAAGTGATCTTGTTGGGGCGTGCCTGCCCCAAACCCTGCTCATGGTTCGCACCTGACGGTGCGAACAGCAACGGCGTGTCGTGCTTACATAACTTCACCGAGGAGTTATCGAACAGACAGGAGGTACAATGACCAAAACGAATGTTCAACCGATTCCTAGCAATTCCCAGCACCACGACACGCCGAACAACAAAACGCACGTCATCAAGTTCCGTGTGACAGCGGAGGAAAAAATGTCACTGGAACTCACTTGCAAACTCCTGAATCTCTCCCTTTCCACTTTTATCCGCCGTGCCATCCACAACGTCAAGATCGAGAAAACGGTCATCGTTGCAGGCGGCGGAGAAGAAACCCTGACCGCTGTTTCCACCTTGCTTGCCCAGTGCAGCAAGGTGGGCACTAACCTCAACCAGCTTGCAAGGCACTTCAATTCCGGCGGTGCAGACACCGAGCAGATCCGGGCGAAACTCCTTGACGAACTTGCAGACCTGACTGCATTTCGGCTCAACGCCGAGAAAGTTCTGGGTGAACTGTATGGCAACGCTCAAGCATATCGCCTCTAAAAACTCGGACTACACCGCCATCGAAGCGTACCTCGTTTACCAGCACGATGCGTTCACTGGAAAGCAACTTCTGGATGAACAAGGCAGACCGAAGCTGCGGGAATCCTACCTGCTCGACACCCTTGAGTGTGGCGATTTCTCGTTTGCAACGGCCTGTCTGTTGGCAAACCGCAAGTACGGCAAGAGCACCCAGCATGGTGATATCAAGAGTCACCAGTATATCATCAGTTTTGACCCACGCGATGCAGCCGACAACGGCTTGACCATGGAAAAGGCACAGGCCCTTGGCCTGAAGTTTTGTTCTGAAAATTTCCCCGGTCATCCTGCCATCGTCTGCACTCACCCGGATGGGCACAACCATTCGGGAAACATCCATGTCCACATCGTGATCGGCAGCGTCCGAACGCGAGAGGTGGAGCGCAAGCCCTATATGCAGAAGCCCCGCGACTGGCTAGAGGGCATGAAGCACTCCAGCACAGCCCAGACCATGCGGCATTTGCGTGTCGAGGTCATGGAACTGTGCGAGAGTGCCGGACTGTACCAGATCGATCTGCTCAACGGCTCGAAAGAGCGCGTAAGCGAAGCTGAGTATTGGGCAAGGCGGCGCGGGCAGCAGAAACTCGACCTTGCAAACGCAGCCCTCACCGCAGCTGGACAGCCGCCCCAGCAGAAGAAGTTTGAAACCGCAAAGGAAACCTTGCGGACACAGATCTCGGATGTGCTGGACACCGCAATGAGCTTTGAAGATTTCTCGGACAGGCTCTTGCAGCAGTACGGAATCACGGTCAAGGAAAGCCGTGGTCGGCTCAGCTATCTGCCTGCCGGAAGGACAAAGTTCATCCGGGCGCACAGCATCGGTGACAAGTTCGATAAGGCGGCAGTGCTTGCCACGTTGCAGGCAAACGCCGAACGCGAACCCAAGGCGCAGTTCAAGCAGGATACCATCGGGAAACTGATCGACATCCAGTCGAAAATGACCGAAGGCAAGGGCATTGGCTATAAGCGTTGGCTCACGAAACACAATCTCAAAGTTATGGCACAGACCGTGAAGCTTCTGCAGGAAAAGAACTTGACCGACGAGGACGCCCTGAACCAGCGCATCGCTGAACTGGAAACCAAGTATCACGACGCACTGGCGGTGGTGAAAGACCTCGAAGGTCGCATGAAAACCAACAAAGAGCTGCGCTATCACGTCGCAGCCTATGCCAGCACCAAGACAATCGCACAGCAGTTAAAGACTGCCAAACGACCCGCAGCCTTTGAGGAGCAGCACCGTGCAGAGCTGACAGCATACCGGGCAGCAGCAGCCTATTTCAAGGCAAATGACCTCACCAAGCTGCCCAGCCCGAAAAAGCTGGAAGCCGAGTATGCGCAGCTTGCCTCCGAAAAGGCAAAGTTCTACGAGCAGTACAAGGAAGCCAAGAACGAGCTGCTCAAGCTGAAAACCGCAAAGCAGAATGTTGCGTCCTTTTTCCGGGAGGAAGAACCGGCGCAGCAGGAGAGATAAAGGAGTGTGCGTATGATCAACCTGAAAATCGACCCGGAGTTCCAGTCTCAGATTCCTCCTCTGACCGATGATGAATTTAAGCAGCTTGAAGAAAATATCTTGAAAGAGGGCAAGCTGCTCTCTCCTTTGATCGTGTGGAATAATACACTTGTTGATGGCCACAACCGTTATGCCATTCTCCAGAAGCATCCTGAGATTTATTTTTCCACTATGCCGCTCCGATTTGAGAACCGCGAAGAAGCCATTGCGTGGATTTGCCGGAATCAGTTGGGACGGCGAAACCTGAGTCCTGAACAGAAACGCTATCTGCTTGGGAAGCAGTACGAAGCTGAAAAGAAAGCTGCAAAAATCTTTCGGGGCAATCAGTACACTTTAGCAAAGAAAAGTGGTGGTGATCACGGTGATAACCACCACTCCGGGAAGAAAACCTGCGACCGGATCGCAGAGGAAAACGGTGTCAGCCGTGCCTCCGTTCTTCGTGCCAGCCACTATACACGAGGCATCGACATCGCAGATAATCTCTCTCCCGGCATCAAGCAGAAAGTCTTTTCCGGCGAAGTGAAGTTCACCAACGAAGAAATGTCCAAGCTTGTGCAGGCAGGTGTCGAGCATCGTTCAGATGTCCTTGCTCAAATCCTGCATCCAGAGGCATTGGAAGTGTTGGAATCTGCCAGCGCAGAATTTGAACCTGAAAAAGCGGAACTCGTTCCCATGCCCACACCACAAACAGAAGAATTTCGGTGCTATCATGTACCGGACGAGTTTATGAAGGTTTACAAATCTTTGAGCCGTGCGACCGAAATGATGAAAAACTCATGGAAGAAAACGCTCAAAAACAATCCCAGCTATTTCACTGACCCGGAAAAGCAGAAGGTTCTCCGCTTCGCAATGCAGCGACCTGCTAACTACCTGACTGAAATCGAAACCTATCTGGAAAAGGCTCTTGCAGAAGCCCTTGAAGAAGAAAAGACTGCATAACGACAGGCACTTGTAAGCCATCAACGAGCCACTAGCCGCAAGAGCAGGGCGGAAAGCATCCGCGCCCTTGCGCCTGATAAAAATTGGAACTTTGATTTTCTCGCCCGAATTTGCCACGGTGGGGACGATCAAAGGAGCGTGCGTTTGAACAAAAAGAAAAAGTCCACAAACACTTCCCCTTATCCCGATGAAGTCATTGACCGTCTGGCACGGGCATTCTACCCGGCCATCCTTGCCTGCTGGAACAGCGAGGAAGGCCAGCGGGAGTTTGCCGCGTGGTAGGCGGAACAGGCTCATCATACTACCAGCAAAGAGAAACAGAGCGTTCCCGACGGGGAACGCCCTGTTGTACATATCGCTATCGTATGTGGATTTTGGCAGGGTGCGTCCGGCAGGGCGCACCCTGTTTTTGTTTTGAGCCTTCACCGGCTTTTTGAGCTTCAGCACTCTGCTTCCTGAATCAGGATCGTCAGCTGCTTCTGAACGCTGTCATCTGCTGTAACGGTCAGATGAATTTCGCCCGCAGCTTCTCCTGCGCGGATCACCGCCATACAGCAGCCGTCAAAGGTCTCGCTTTCCGGGGTGTCGTAACGCTCCTCGGAGCAGGGGTTTGCGCTGCCTACGGCTTCCAGAATGCCTGCACCCTCCAACTCCACCTTCAGGGTGTGTTTGGTGTGCAGATCTGCGGTGCCATTTGCATCCACGAATTGGATCATCACAAAGGCGGCATCCTCGCCGTTAGCTTGCAGGGTCTTACGGTCTGCTGTAAGGGTCAGCTGTGCATTCTGTGCGGTGCGCAACGTGAACTCACCGTCACACACACCGCCGGTATAGCCCACAGCCTTCAGCTCGCCGGGAGCGTAGGGCACGCTGTAGGTGGCGGTAAAATCCACCACGGTACGGCGGCCCAGAGAAGCACCGTTCAGGAACAGTTCCACTTCCTCCGAGGCGGAGTACACATCCACCGAAGCCGTCTGTCCCTCAAAACCGGGCCATGTCCAGCTGGCAAGGTTATCCTTGAACATCCAAGGCGTTTTGCTGGAGGTCTGACCGTTGTGTTCCATCCGCAACACTGCCAGATAAGGTGCCTTCCGCAGACCGTAAACGATCTCCCGCAGATAGCTGATGGGGCGGCGGTTGCCCAGCAGATCCAGATCTCCAATGTAGGCGGTGCGTTCCGGGTAGATGCTGCTGAAGTTGGCACCACCATCGTAATGGAAGATGCCGCAGCCGGCCTCGCCCAGATAATCGTAGCCAGCCCATGTGAAGTCGCCAATCATGTGAGGATTTTCCTCCACGATGCGCCACAGCCGCACGATGTCTGCTGGGTAAGTCTCGGTGCCTAGCACTGCCTTGTGGGGGTGCAGTTCATGCTCCAGCACATGGCGTCCGGTAAGGTAGTTCAGACCGATCACATCGCAGGAATCCTCGCAGCCGGACAGCGCCTCAGTCAGCAGCGGATGGGTGGCAAAGTAATCGCCCTTTTCCCCGGACATCAGACTCATAAAACTGTTCAGCGCATTGCTGCCGCCGCCATCGCCGCCGGAAGGACCGGGCTGTGCCGGGAACTTTCGCATCACATCCCCCATGATCTCCCGCAGGCGGTAACCGGCTGCCATAAGGCCGTTAAGGGCGTTGGTGGTGTAGCGGGTGGGGTCCAGCTCCCGGAAGGTGTTGCAGAGCCGCCGGTTGGTCTCTGCTCCGCTTTCCGAGCCAGCCTCGGAGATCTCGTTGCCCACACAGTACAAAATAACACTGGGATGGTTGTAATCCTTGGCCACCATCTTTTGAATGGTGGGCTTCCAGTCCTGCTCAAAGTACAGAGCATAGTCGTAGGGGTTTTTCCGCACGTTCCATACGTCGCTCAGCTCGTCCATTACCAGCACACCGTACCGGTCGCAGGCATCCAGCAGCGCCCGCCCTGCCGGGTGATGGGAGGAGCGGATGGCGTTGAAGCCCGCTTCCTTCAGTTGACGGATGCGGCGCTCCTCGGCATCGGGCAGGGTAGCTGCACCAAGAATGCCGTTGTCGTGGTGGATGCAGGCGCCCCGCAGCTTGACGGTCTGCCCGTTGATGCGTACCCCATGCGCTGCATCGATGCTCAGGGTACGGATGCCGAAGCTGGTTTCTTCCCGGTCCAGTTCTTCCTCGCCCTCCAGCACCTGCATGGTGCTGGTGTAGAGGTTGGGGTTCTCCGGGCTCCACAGAGCCGGGCTGTCCACGCAGTACCGGAAGGAGACAGTTCTGCTTTCACCGGGCTGGAGCAGGAGGTTCTGCCGGTCGGTGAGCACTGCCGTGCCCTCCCGGCAGATGGTCTGCTGCAGGGTCACCCGTTCTGTAACGGCGCTGGCAGACTGCACCTGCGCCGTCACATCCAGTAGGGCAAAGCCCTCGCCCACCTCCCGCGTGGTGATACGCACGGTATCCTGCGGCAGATAGACCTTGTTGCCCACCAGCAGCCGCACCGGGCGGTAGATACCGCTGCCGGTATACCAGCGGCTGTTGGGTTCCAGACTGTTGTCTGCAATGACCTTCAGCAGGTTGTCGGCACCATATTTCAGGTAGGGACCAGCCTCCACGGTAAACTCCGCATAGCCGTTCACGTTCCGGGTCAGCAGCCAGCCGTTCAGGTAGACCAGCGCCGTCTGGTACACGCCCTCAAATACGAGGGACACCGGCTTGCCTTGCCACGCCTGCGGTGCGGTGAAATGCTTCTGAAAAATGTACTCGCCGCCGGGGTAGAAGCCGGTCTGTGCACCGTTTTTCGTGTCCGGGGTGCGGGCTTCGTGGATCATGGCATCGTAGGGCAGATGCACGGTTTGGGTCTGGGTATTTCCCAGAAAGGAATTCATCCGGGAATTGCCATCGCCCTTTTCTACCGTCCAATCTGCGTTGAAATTCTGTCGAATCATGCCTGTGCCTCTTTCTGGTGTTCAGCATCCCACTTCTTATTGGCCTTTTCCACATCCAGGAAAGCCAGCAGCACTGTAATAATGATGCCGATCACAAAGGGGAAGGTGATGTACAGGTTGAAGATCATCCGAATGGCGCTTTCGCTCTGGACCGTTGCGGTGCCCACAAAGCCGCCCAGCTTCAGCAGCCAGCCCACAGCCGCAGTACCGATGCCGCCGCCGACCTTCACGCCCAGAGAGGAGCAGCTGTACATCATACCGTCCATGTGGATGCCGGTGGTGCGTGTGGTGTAGCCGCTGGCCTCAGCAATCAGGGCATTCAGAGAGCCGCTGAGGGTACCTGCAAAGATGCCCTTGATGAACATGAACAGCAGGAACATGGAGAGATTCTTCTGCATGGCAAAGTAGATCATGGGGATGCCCAGCACGCTGCTGATGGCGTAGCCCCAGAAGTTGACCTTCTGCATACTGCCGGTCTTTTTGATGAGGACAGGCGCAATGGCCAGTGCGATGATAACCGGGAACATCTTCATCATGGAGAACTGACCCAGCAGGCTGCCATCGCCCCAGTAATAGGTGGCGCAGAACACACCGGCACCGGTGGTCAGGTTGCTCATGATATAGTACACGATGTAGATGGCAAGGATCATCAGGTAATACTTGTTGTGGACGAGGATCTTAGCGGTCTCGGCAAAGCCATGCTTTTTCTCCTCGGCAACTGCTTTGCCTTCCTCTGCGGCTTCGCTAGTGTTGCCGCTCAGTTCTTCCTCCGGCAGCTCTTTAACTGCAAGGCAGCTGATGGTGTTGACCACCAGACCAACGATCGCGAAGATCAGAGCCGTGGTACGCCAGCCTGCGGCACCGCTGCCGAACTTCTCCACCATGCCGGTAACGGCAAAGCCCATAAAGATGTTGGTGACGACCGCAAACATAAAACGGAAGGAGCCCAGCTGCACACGCTCATTGTTGTTCTTGGTGATCAGTGCCACCAGAGAGGAATATGCAATGCCGTTGGCAGTATAGAACACTGCGTTCAGTGCCGTGTACACGATGAAGAAGTAGATATACTGCATGGTGGTGCTGCCAGCCGGGATGGCAAACAGCAAAAACAGGCAGAGGGAAACACCTACCTGACCAAACAGCATCCACGGACGTGCCTTGCCCAGCTTGGAGTGGGTGCGGTCGATCAGGGTGCCAAAGATCACATCGCTGATGCCGTCCAGAACCTTGGAAGCCAGCATCAAAGAGCCAATGATGGCACTGTCCAGACCCAGTGTTCCGGTCAGATAAAGCAGTACAAAACTGGAAACCAGACCATAGGAGCAGTTAGAGGCCAGATCGCCGGAACCGTAGGCCAGCTTCTGATACCATTTCAGATATTTTTTCTCTGTCGTTGCAGTAGCAGACATGGGGATTCTCCTTTCAAGATGTGCTGTATCATTCACGGCGACAGAATACGTCTGTCGCTTTACATTTTTTCAAAAGCACTCTATAATAAAGCCATCGGCCGCACAGCTTTTACAGAATGTTTTTGTATTGTGCCTATATTTTAGCAATTCCGTTCACATTCCACAATGACAGCATCGTGTGCCGCATCCATCAGATTGTATCATATTCGCACATTGCGGAAAAGGAGACTCTTTCATGAAACCGGATTCCACCAGCTATGAGAATATTTTGGAGGTTGAAAACTGGGGCAGTCAGCTCTCTACCTTCTACAAGATCATGTCCCCGGTGCAGATCACGCTGGAGTCCTGTACCGGTCTGGGAGAAACCGACCAATACAGCATTCAGATGTTCTCACCGAATGGCTGCTGGCTGCATGAAAACTCTATGGATGCTTTATTCCGTGCCCTCAGCTCCCGTCCGCTGCACCGCCACGATTATTTTGAACTGATGCTGGTGCTGGAAGGGGAGGTCATCCAACAGATCGAGGAAAAAGAATACCCCTACCGTGCCGGAACCTGTTGTCTGGTAAACCGCAGCATCCTCCATAACGAACGCTTCATTGGCCCCGCCAAGCTCTGTTTTCTTGGTCTGTCTGTGGATTTTGTCCGCAGCCTGACGGAATCTGCATCCCTGCAATTATTTGAAGCCGAACGCCATCTGCCGGAAAATCCCGTTTTGCAGTTCATGCTGGCAAATCTGGGACAAGACCTCCGAAAGGAATATCAGGACCTTTTCCCCACACCAGAAAACACCGATAGCGTTCAAACCCTGACAACGCTCATCGCCCGCATGACCCACATCCTGCACGAACCCAGTACTGCCGCCACCTATTATTTGAAGGGCGCACTTTGCGAACTGTTCGATTTTCTGTCGTCCGGGTTCTATGTCACCCCGGTGCACCTGAGCAGCAGCCCCGAAAGCCTGCTCTTTCTGCGTATCAGCCGTTTGCTGGAAGATACAGATGGTCGGTTGCCTCGCAGCGAACTGGCACGGCTTTTGAATTACAATGGCAGCTACCTCAATTCCATCGTCCAGCGCCGCACCGGTCTGTGTCTTTTCGATTACGGCATGACCTTCTGTTTCCAGAAGGCTGAACGGCTTTTGCGGGAAACAACACTTTCCGTCAGCGAGATCGCCCTACAACTCAAATTTACCAACCGCACCCACTTCTACGAACTGTTCCGGCAAAAGTACGGCATGACCCCGCAACAATGGCGCAAGATGCAGAAAAGCGCAGAGCACCCTGAATAAGGTGCTCTGCACTTTTCTCTTAATCTTCTAACCCATGGCTCCCGGTTACGTTTTTCAAGTATTCTTCTGGATTGCCATTCAGAATCAAATCGGCATAACCAAGTGGGTCATTATAAATGAGGTAGTCCAACTCTGACCTCTGCGCCATGGTCACATCCAGTGCATCCTCAACCCCGGTACAGTCAATGGAAATTTTTCTCCCATCCCGGAGCAGCAGTTTCACGCATCCGGTGCCCATGTTGAATTTGCAGGTTCTTTCATCGTACTTCATATTCGTGTCCTTTCTGCCTTACGGCACTCTTACCGTGGTCTGTCGTGCTTTTTTGTGATAAGGTCTAGGACGTTTTTCGATGGAAGCAAGGGATTCATTTTGTTTTCCAAAGAAAACAAAAAATCCGAACCCTTCTCCTATTGGAAAAAAGTTCGGATTTTGTTGTTGTGGTGCGACCGGGAGGATTCGAACCTCTGGCCTTCCGGGTCGGAGCCGAACGCTCTATCCAGCTGAGCTACGATCGCAAATGCCGTACCCCTTTGGTGGGTACAACACAGTATAACACATCAGGATGCAAAATGCAAACGAAAATCGTCAGCCCTTCCGGTTTCGCAGCCAGATGCGGTGCAGGCCGTCGGTGATCAGGGTCTCGCGGTAGTGGATAGGAGTGCGGCAGGCCTCCCGGATGGAGCGGGGCAGGTCGCCGGTGGCGTAAAAAGCGGTCTGCGCGCCCAGCTCGGCGCAGAAGCGGTCGGCCAGACCGTCCAGCAGGCTGGCGGTGCCCAGCACAAAGCCGTTTTGCAAGCAGGCCGAGGTGCTCTTGCCCAGCACTGAGTCCGGGGCACGGGCGGCAGGGTCGATCTGGGGCAGCTGGGCAGTCTTTTGCACCAGCGCATTCATGGAAAGTTGCGGCCCGGGCAGGATCACACCGCCCACAAGCTCCTGCTTGGCGTTCACCGCCATCAGGGAGATGGCCGTGTCTGCCGAGATGACCACCAGCGGCCCGGGGCATTCTGCCAGCGCCGCCACCGCGCCGCACAACAGCTCCGCGCCCAGCTGCGCGGGGTTGTCCAGCCGCAGCTTGATGCCGCTTTTCAGCCCCGGCCCCACGGTCAGGATGCGCGCCTTGCATAAAAGCTGTAAAGCCGCCAGCACCCGCCCGCTGAGCATGGGCACCACGCTGCCCAGAATGCCGCCCTCGATCTGCGCCGGGGATGCCCCGTACAGCTGTAACAGGTTCACCAGCCGGATGGCGTATTCCTCCACCGTGGCAGCGGGGTCGGAGTGCAGCCGCCCGCAAAAGATCAGGGTATCTTGCTCGTAGCCGCCCACAGTAATGTGGGTGTTGCCGATATTGACGGTGAGGATCATGGGTCAGGGCTCCTTTCGTAGCGCTCTATAATGTATATAATATATAATAGCGCACCTGCCGCCGATACGCAAGGCTTTTGCTGGGGGAGGAGTGGAGAGGGCGTTTCCCCCCACCGCAAAGAAATTGGAAAAAAGATGTCAAAAAGTGTTGACAAGAGCACCGGTGTGTGGTATTATACTTGAACGCCAAGCGCTGAGACAAAAGAATGACTTCTGAAGCCTCAGCAGGAAGCCCTTGAAAAGAACCAATGAACGTTCAAATGTTCCGGTTAGCACCGAGAAACTGCTGAACGATTTAAGTTCAGAAAAGTTCAAAAGCTTCTCAAAAAAGTGCTTGACAAAAAACCGCTTCTGTGGTAAAATAATCAAGTCGTCAGCCGCTAAGACTGCGGCGCACAGGACCTTGAAAATTGAACAATATCGAAAGAACTTGTAACGGAACCTATTTTCGTGTTGGAAAAACACGGTAAACAATTCCAAACAAAGTAATTCACACAGGACGCAAGCGATTGCGTGCTGAGCGAAACAAGATTTAACACTTTTAAGTGATAAATATCATTTATAAAGAGTTTGATCCTGGCTCAGGACGAACGCTGGCGGCGCGCCTAACACATGCAAGTCGAACGAGCGAGAGAGAGCTTGCTTTCTCAAGCGAGTGGCGAACGGGTGAGTAACGCGTGAGGAACCTGCCTCAAAGAGGGGGACAACAGTTGGAAACGACTGCTAATACCGCAT